>Ga0190303_1000014_pt1 | contig 80174 bp, 53 predicted proteins | sample 48700701_MG_FD_161672 | JGI IMG/M metagenome (GOLD analysis project Ga0190303, IMG submission 161672) | Hydrothermal vent sediment bacterial communities from Southern Trench, Guaymas Basin, Mexico - 4870-07-0-1_MG | ecosystem: Environmental > Aquatic > Marine > Hydrothermal vents > Sediment ... | reverse complement strand
ATTTCAAAGATGTAAAAATATACATCTTTTATTTATTATCTCGATTTATGAGATATATTATTCAACACTTACTAACAGTTTTCTACAAGCGTTGGCTAAAAAATAGCTTCCGATAAATATACGGGGCAGGCTTTTTGGTTTTTCAGGGTTTGCCTGTATGTTAACAAAAACTAAATCTTGATAACTCGGGACAAGTCGTGCAATTTGTGCGGCTAGCTCTTTTTTTGCATTACCCCCAACAATATTATAAAGTTACTTTCGAGTATAAATGTAGCATTTATATAACAAATCTGAAAATAAAATAAGGTTTTGCTCTATTGGCAGTGGCATTTATTTATTAACATTTTTGTAGAAGGGTGTATTTTATGCGGCAATTATTACATTATTTTTGTCATACCCCAAACATCAGATTATTAATAAATATAATCGTAAATAATTTTCTTAAATAAGTAAACATAGGTTTTGCGTTACTTTTTTTTTGTGTATTTTTATCCTCCAATAAAAGCCTAAAATATGTACGATTTTATAAAAGGGAAAATTGCAGAATTAACACCAACTTATACTGTATTAGACAACAATAATATTGGTTATAAGATTAATATATCTATCAACAGTTACTCGCTGTTACAAAACAAAACCGAGGGTTTATTATTTATTCACGAAGTAATTCGCGAGGATACTCATCAACTATATGGCTTTGTCGAGAAATTAGAGCGCGAAATATTCGAACATCTGATTTCTGTTTCGGGAGTTGGTGCTAATACTGCCAGAGTAATGCTTTCGTCGTTATCGCCAAACGAAATAAAATCGGCAATACTTAACAACGATGTAAACACAATAAAAAGTGTTAAAGGAATTGGGTTAAAAACTGCTCAGAGAATAATTGTAGATTTGCGCGACAAAATAGGAAAGATAACAGGGAATGAAGAAATTCCTATGGAAACATACAATACAATTAAAGATGAAGCGTTATCTGCATTAGTAATGTTGGGCTTTCCGAAAACGAAAGTCGAAAAAGTTATTAGCAATATTCTAATGCAATCGCAAGATGCAGATTTAGAAGAACTTGTAAAATTAGCATTGAAGAAATTATAACAGTTTTTGACAAATTAAGCATTGAAAAATATTAACAAATACATATTCTTAGTTAGCTTTTTAATATTCTATAATTCGGTTATCGGTATTGCTAATAATTTACAAATAAAAAATAGCAATTCGAATTATTATTTTCAAGTATCCGATTCTATTCAACAAGATAGTATAAAACTTAAATTTCCGATTTCGCATGATACAAAATATCCTTTTGAAAATAACAAAAAACCGGGATTAATAAATTTAAAAGATCCATCGAACCTTACTTCTTCTTTTGAATATAATCCTAAAACAAATAACTATATTTACTCTAAAAAAGTTGGTTCGCTTAACTACCGTCCTTCGAGCAATATGTCGTTAGACGAATACCAAAAATATAGTTTCGAGCAATCTATACGCAAATATTGGAAAGACAAAATTAAAGGCGAAAATTCTGAAACACAATCGGGACTTCTACCACAATTACGCCTTGGAGGAGAAGCTTTTAATAAAATTTTCGGAAGTAATACAATTGATATAGTTCCTCAAGGATCGGCAGAATTAATATTCGGAATAAATATAAACGAAATACAAGATCCTAAATTATCGGAAAAACTACGTAAAACGACAACTTTCGATTTTCAGGAAAAAATTCAAATGAATGTTTCCGGCTCAATAGGAGACAAAATAAAACTAGGAGTAAATTATAATACCGAAGCAACTTTCGATTTCGAGAACCAAACAAAATTAGAATATGCCGGTAAAGAAGATGAGATAATAAAAAAGATTGAAGCCGGAAATATTTCCTTACCTCTTCCCGGATCGTTAATTACCGGTAGCCAAAGTTTATTTGGCTTAAAAACCGAATTACAATTCGGAAACTTAACAGTAACAAATGTTTTTTCGCAACAAAAAGGAGAAACAAAAGTAATTGAAGTAAAAGGAGGAGCACAAACTCAAGAATTTGAAGTTCTTGCCGACGAATACGATGCAAATAGACATTTCTTCCTATCGCATTATTTTAGAGAAACATACAACGATGCTTTAAAAAGCTTACCCATAATAAACTCATCGGTAAATATTACAAAAATTGAAGTATGGGTAACAAATAAATCTAGTAATTTCGATAACTCAAGAAATATTATCGGACTTTTAGATCTTGCAGAATATAACAACGATGTAATTTATGCATCAAATAGTATTATTAATAGAAATACTATTACCGGGAAATTCCCCGACAACGAACGTAACGAATTATACAACAACCTAATAAACCTAAATGGGATTAGAAATATTAATGAAATTAACAATGCATTACAGCCATGGCAAACATTCAATTATCAACCCGGGCAAGATTATGAGAAGATAGAAAATGCAAAAAAACTTCAAGACAACGAATACGACATAAATCAACAACTAGGATATATTTCGCTAAATACAGCTCTTAACGCCGATGAAGTGTTAGCTGTTGCATACGAATATACTGTAGGCGGTCAACATTTTAAAGTAGGAGAATTCTCTACAGACGGAATTAGTGCTCCTGAAGTTTTAGTTGTAAAATTACTAAAAGGAACCAACCTAACACCAACATTACCCAATTGGGATTTAATGATGAAAAACGTGTACTCTATTGGTTCTTACCAGCTTAACAAAGAGAATTTTATTTTAAATGTTCTTTATCAGGATGACAAAACCGGGAATTCGATAAATTATATTCCGGAAGGTAGCTTAAGCGACGATATTCTTTTAAAAGTATTAAATCTCGATAAATTAAATTCTCAATTAGATGCCATTCCCGACGGAAGATTCGATTTTTTAAATGGAGTAACAATAAATGCATCAAACGGACGAATATTTTTCCCGGTAGTAGAACCGTTTGGAGAATACTTACGAAATAAATTTAGTAATAGTGTCATTGCCGACAAATATGTTTTCGAAGAATTATACGATTCTACACTTACTGTTGCTAAAATGATTGCCGAGAAAAACAAATTCAAGATATCGGGAGAATATCAATCATCGAGCAGTTCAGAGATTCCGCTTAATGCATTAAATATCCCTAAAGGCTCGGTAATTATAACTTCAGGAGGAAGAAAACTTACAGAAAATATCGATTATTCTGTTGATTATAACCTTGGTAGAGTGAAAATTATTAATCAGGGTTTATTAGAATCGGGTGCCCCATTACAAATATCGTTAGAAAGCAATTCTTTGTATAGTATGCAAACAAAAACATTGTTTGGGACACACTTAGATTATCGTTTTTCTGAAGATTTTAACTTAGGAGCAACGGTTTTAAATCTTACAGAAAGACCATTAACACAAAAAGTTAGTATTGGAAGCGAGCCAATTTCAAATACCATTTGGGGCTTAAATGGTTCGTACAGAACAGAGTCTCAACTTCTTACTAGCTTAGTCGATAAATTACCTTTCCTCGACACAAAAGAAAAATCATCTCTTCTGTTTGAAGGAGAATTTGCCCATTTAATTCCCGGACACTCTAACGCAATAAAAAAAGAAGGTAACGCTTATATCGACGATTTTGAAGGCAGTGAAACATCGCTAGACATGAAAAATATTGGAGCTTGGGTATTAGCCAGTACTCCTCAAGGTCAAACAGGATTATTTCCCGAAGGAATAAGAAATAACAATTTGTCATATGGTTATAATCGTGCAAAACTATCATGGTATAAAATTGATCCTTTATTTTTAAGAAATACATCAACAACTCCCGGACACATAAAAAGAGATGCCGACCAACAATCAAATCATTTTGTAAGAGAAATTTTCGAAAAAGAAATATTTCCAAATAAAGATTACCAAAACAATATACCTTCGGCATTGCAAGTATTAAATTTAGCTTTTTATCCTAAAGAACGTGGACAATATAACTTCGACACTTACGGAGAATCAGGAATATCAAGTGGTATTAATTCTAAAGGGGTTTTGAATAATCCCGAATCGAGATGGGGTGGAATAATGCGCGAAGTAACAACAAGCGATTTTGAAACAGCCAATATTGAATATATCGAATTTTGGCTTATGGATCCTTTTGTTTACGACTCGTCTGCAACAAATAACGGAGAATTATACTTTAATCTGGGTAACATATCGGAAGATATTTTAAAAGATGGCAGAAAAAGTTTCGAAAATGGGCTTCCTACTCCTAATGAGTTAGACTTAGTTGATTCAACATCATGGGGACGTATTCCGCTAACACAATCGTTAGTTAATGCCTTTGACAATAATGCTAATTCCAGAAAATATCAAGATATTGGTTTTGACGGTTTACAAGATTTTGATGAAAGGACTTTCTTCGCATCTTACTTAGACTCATTAAAAAACATATTAAACCCTGATATTTACACAGAATTTGAAAATGATCCATCAAATGACAATTTCCATTATTTCAGAGGTAACGATTACGATGCCAATAAAGTGAGTATCCTTGAGAGATATAAAAAATATAATGGAACAGAAGGGAACTCTCCAACAGCAGATCAATCAGAAGAACCATATCCTACTACAGGAAGCACTCTGCCGGATGTTGAAGATATAAATCACGATAATACCCTAAACGAAACAGAAAGTTATTATCAATATAAAGTTAATTTAGATCCTACATCAATGGATATAGGACAAAATAAATATATTGTCGATAAAGTAACAAGAACAATAAAACTTGAAAATGGTAAATACTCAACAATAAAATGGTATCAATTTAAAATTCCTATTCGTAATCCCGACAAAACAATTGGTTCTATTCGCGATTTTAAATCGATTCGTTTTATGCGTATGTTCTTGCGAGGATTTCAAGACAGCGTTATTTTACGATTTGGGAAATTAGATCTTGTTAGAAGCGAATGGCGAAAATACAGTAATTCGTTAATGGAAGGACACGAGGCTCTTTCTTCTCCTGAATATACAAGCGGAAATTTCGAGATTTCTTCGGTAAATATTGAAGAAAACAATCAAAAATCTCCTGTTAATTATATTCTTCCTCCGGATATTGATAGAGTTATTGACCCAACAAATCCTCAATTACGCCAGCTTAACGAACAGGCAATAGTTCTTAAAATTAGAAACCTCGACGATGGCGATAGCCGGGCTGCATTTAAAAATATTAATCTTGATATTCGTCAGTACAAAAAACTAAAGATGTATGTACACGGTGAAGCCATTGAAGGAGAGATATTAGAAGATAAAGATTTAAGGGTATTCATCCGACTAGGAACCGATTATAAAAATAACTACTACGAATATGAGATACCACTTTACTTAACACCGGCAAGAAGCGATTACAACAATAATAGTACAGACGACCGTAAGATTGTTTGGCCCGAAGATAACAATATCAATATCAACTTAAGTGTTTTTCAGGATATTAAACAAGCCCGTAACGATGAGATGCGTCGTTTTGGTTCTACAATAGACTATTCTTCTATTTTCTCTATCCTATCAGATGAAAAACGAATAAGCATTTCCGGGAATCCAAATCTAAGTAATATTCGTACCGTTCTTATTGGGATAAGAAACCCCAGCAAACAGAACAATGCTCTTGCTTCTGACGATGGGATGCCAAAATCGGGAGAAATATGGTTTAACGAACTTAGACTTTCCGATTTTAAAGAAGATGGTGGCTGGGCAGCAAAAGCACGTTTATCGGCACGTTTAGCCGATTTAGGCTCTATTAATATTTCCGGAAGCACAAGTACACCCGGTTTTGGAAGTATAGAAAAGAAAGTTAACGAACGAAGTAAAGAAGAAATATATCAATACGACATTTCTACAAACTTAAATTTTGGTAAATTCTTTCCTAAAAAATTAGGAGTAAGTATTCCAATGTATGCTGGTTATTCAAAAGGAATTATTAATCCGCAATATAATCCATTAGACCCCGACATTCTACTAAAATCGGCTATAAATAATGCTCCAAACAAGGCTGCGAAAGACTCTATAAAAAATATTGCACAAGATATTACAGAAAGAAAAAGCATTAACTTTACTAATGTTAAAATTAATAAAACAGAAGGGAAACCTCACTTTTACGATCCTTCAAATCTTGCTCTTAGTTATTCATATAATGAATTATTTGCCCGAAATATTAATACCGAATATAATATACAAAAAAACTATAGAGGAGCCTTAAGTTATAATTATAGTGCACGCCCCAAGAATGTAGCTCCTTTTAGAAAAGCTAGAGGAATACTTAATTTTAAAGCTTTACGACTAATTAAAGATTTTAATTTTTACTATTCTCCTTCTAACATCTCATTCCGAACAGATTTATACAGACAATATAATGCCTTAAAAAATCGTAATATTAACAATCCGGCAATTAGAATCGAACCTTCATTTAATAAGAATTTTACATGGAACAGATTTTATGATATAAAGTTTGATCTTTCAAAATCGATAAAAATAAATTTCTCGGCACGTAATACTGCTCGTATCGATGAACCTTTAGGAATGGTAGATAAATCAAGAGACATAAATAGTTATGAGCACTGGAAAGATTCGGTATGGACAAATATTCTTAACGGAGGTCGTAATACTCAATACAATCATTTATTCGATGTAACATACAGACTACCAATAAACAAACTACCTTTGTTAGACTGGCTTAGTGCTTCGGCAAGATATAATGCAACATACAATTGGGATGCCGGACCAATATTAGAAGATAAAACAAGAAATCTTGGAAATACAATAAGAAATTCAAATACTTCTCAGCTAAACGGACAAATGAATCTTTTGAGTTTATATAATAAAGTTGGTTTTCTGAAAAAAATAAATCAAAAATACTCTAAAAGCAAGCAAGCAAGGAATAAAAAAGCACAATATAAAGAAGTAACATACAAAGAAGAAAACATAAACCTAAAAGCTAACAGAAGTAAATCTATATATCATAATTTATTTACTGAAGATATTACAGTTAAATTCTTTAATTCTAAGGGAGAAAAAATTGAAGGGGAATTCGATGTTATAAGTAATAAACGGATAAAGGTAAATTCTAAAAAAGATATAAAAAACTGCACAATTCTTATTACCGGAAAAATAAAAAAGAAAAATAATCCACTAATACTTATTGCAGAAAATTCTGCACGCTTATTAATGTCGGTAAAATCTATTTCCTTATCATATTCTCAAACACAAGGATCTGCAATGCCAGGTTATACTCCCGAAACAAAATTCTTTGGACTAGAAAAAAACAATAATATTTTTGCTCCTGGAATTCCTTATATTTTAGGTATTCAAAATCCAAATTTTGCCAGTAATGCAATAAATAATGGTTGGATAACAGAAGATTCTACTCTTAACACCCCATATTTAGCTACTTTTAAAAACAATATTAATTTCAGAGCATCGCTAGAACCAATAAAAGGGCTACGAATAGATATTACAGCCAATAGAACTTATGCAAAAAATAGTAGTTCTTTCTATTTACCGGCAAAATTTAATTCCGATCCCTATAATCAACAAACAACAGGTAATTTTTCAATATCGTATATTACCCTCGGCACATCATTTGAAAATATTATAAGCAAAAATAATTATTCTTCCGAGGCATTTAATAATTTTAAAGAATATAGAAAAACTATTTCGTATAGATTAGCACAAAAAAGAATTCCAAATAGCGAACATAACTATTCTCCATTTAATCCTGCCGATCCTGAAAATCCTAACAATGGATATTATGAAGGTTACGGAGAATTATCGCAAGATGTATTAATACCGGCATTTTTAGCCGCCTATGGCATTCATGATGCAAATACTATTTCGTTAAATAAATTTCCGGTTATACCAATGCCAAACTGGAGAATAACATTTAACGGCTTAAAAGAACTTTCGTTTATTAAAAAATACTTTAAGTCAATTAACTTAAGTCATACATACAGATCGTCGTATAATATTGGTTCTTACACTAACCACATCGAATATACTGAAGACGACGACGGATATAATTATGTTAAAAATATGCAATTCAATTTTGTTCCAAAAGACGAAATAAATTCAATATCTATAAATGAACAATTTAGTCCGTTACTAAATATTGATATGACATGGAACAATAATCTTACTACCCGATTCGAGATAAAGAAAACAAGAACCTTGACATTAAGTTTTGCAAATAATCAACTCTCAGAAATAAAAAACGAAGAATTAAGTTTTAGTATAGGCTATCGTTTCGACGATTTCAACCTTATTGTTAATTTTGGAAATAATCCTGAGAATTATAAAAGTAGTTTAAATGTACGTGGAAATTTTAGTTTACGAGAAAACAAAACAATACTACGTAAACTAGCCGAAGGGATAGACGATATTACAGCAGGTCAAAAAGCTTTAATAATAGGTGTTTCTGCCGATTATATGCTTAGCGACAGATTTACAGTAAGATTTTTCTTCGACAGAAATGTTAACGAACCATTTGTATCTAGGTCGTATCCAACATCTAACACTAAAATTGGTTTTAGTTTTAGATTTACTTTAGCGCAATAATTTTTGTTTAATAAAATTTTATGTATTTTTGAATGATTATATTTTACCAAATTCAATAAAAAATTAATTATGAATATACCAGAAAATCTTAAGTACACAAAAGATCACGAATGGGTTCGTGTTGAAGGAAATGAAGCTTTTATTGGAGTTACAGAATTTGCTCAAGAAGAACTTGGTGATATTGTTTTTGTAGAAGTAGAAACAGAAGGTGAAGATCTTGAAAAAGAAGAAGTATTTGGAACTATTGAAGCTGTAAAAACTGTCTCTGATATGTTTATGCCTACATCAGGGAAAGTTCTAGAATTTAATGCCAATTTAGAAGATGCTCCTGAAACAATTAATAAAGATCCTTATGAAAATGGATGGATAATAAAAATTGCTCTTTCAGATATTTCTGAACTAGACACTCTTTTAGATGCTACTGAATATAAAAAATTAATAGAAGCATAATAAAATAATAAAAACATTTTAAAAAAGGTTATCTCACAAGCAGATAACCTTTTTTTATTGGTAATTTATATCTTATAAAGTTTTTCTAATTTCATTTTCTTTATATCCTTCAATAATATCTCCGGTTTTAATGTCGTTAAACTTGTCAATATTTAATCCACATTCGTAACCCGATGTAACTTCTTTTACATCATCTTTAAATCGTTTCAACGAGCCAAGGTCTCCGGCATAAATAACAATACCATCGCGTATAATTCGTATTTTGGTATTTCTTGCGATTTTCCCATCTTTAACCATACAACCGGCAATTGCTCCTACTTTCTTTATTTTAAATACATCGCGTACTTCAAGAGTTGCAACAATTTCTTCTTTTATCTCAGGAGAAAGCATACCTTCCATAGCATCTTTAAGATCGTTAATAGCATCATAAATAATAGAATATAATCTGATATCTATTTCTTCTTTTTCGGCTAATTTTCTAGCATTCATTGATGGACGCACTTGGAAACCAACAATAATAGCATCAGAAGCAGCAGCGAGCAATACGTCAGATTCTGAAATTTGACCTACTCCTTTGTGAATAATGTTTACTTGAATTTCTTCATTTCCAAGTTTTAATAACGAATCAGACAATGCTTCAATAGAACCATCAACATCACCTTTAACAACAACATTTATCTCATGGAAATCTCCAATAGCAATTCTTCTACCAATTTCATCGAGGGTAATATGTTTTTGTGTACGTAAATTCTGTTCACGTTGTAATTGTTCTCTTTTATTTGCTATATCACGAGCTTCTTTATCGCTTAGCATAACATTAAACTTATCACCGGCTTGCGGTGCTCCGTTTAATCCAAGAATTTGAACCGGAGTAGCCGGTCCTACTTCTTCAACCTTATTACCACGTTCATTAAACATGGCTTTTATATGACCATACTGACTTCCGGCAAGCAGAATATCACCTAATTTTAATGTTCCGGCCTGAACAAGTATAGTAGCCATATATCCTCTTCCTTTATCAAGAGACGATTCTATAACAGTTCCATTTGCTTCTTTATTCGGATTAGATTTTAAGTTGAGCATTTCTGCTTCAAGCAATACTTTTTCTAATAATTCTCCTACATTAGTTCCATTTTTTGCCGAGATATCTTGCGACTGATATTTTCCACCCCAATCTTCGACAAGATAATTTTTTGATGCCAATTCTTCTTTTATCTTTTCAGGATTTGCTCCCGGCTTGTCAATCTTATTAATAGCAAACACAATAGGAACTCCGGCAGCACTTGCGTGATTAATTGCTTCTTCTGTTTGAGGCATAACATTATCGTCTGCCGAAACAACAATAATTACAATATCGGTAACCTGAGCACCACGAGCACGCATTGCAGTAAACGCTTCGTGCCCTGGAGTATCAAGAAAAGTAATTGTTTTATTATTTTTTAATTTTACATTATAAGCTCCAATATGCTGTGTAATACCACCTGCTTCGCCTCCAATAACATTTTCTGAACGAATAAAATCGAGCAAAGATGTTTTTCCATGATCGACATGTCCCATTACAGTAACAATAGGCGAACGTGGTAATAAATCTTCTTCAGCATCTTGATTGTCGGTAATTGCTTCGTGTACTTCAACACTAATAAATTCAACTTCGTGATTAAATTCATCTGCAACAAGCACAATTGTCTCAGCATTTAATCTCTGATTAATAGACACAAGCATTCCCAAATTCATACAAGTACCAATAACACTATTAACCGGAACATCCATTAAAGATGCTAATTCGTTAACAGAAACAAACTCGGTAACTTTTAATATTACCTTTTCGTCTTCTATTCTTTGTTCTTCTTCTTGTTTTTTCTGACTTATTGCATCTCTCTTATCTCTTCTATGTCGAGAACCTTTTGATTTTCCTTTAGAAGTTAAACGTGCAAGAGTATCTTTAATTTGCTTTTGTACATCTTCTTCGGTTATCTCAGTCTTAACAACTCTTTTTTTATTTATTGGTCCTCTATGAGCATCCTTTTTATTTACAAAACGCTTTCTTTCGGGGCTTTGAGTTTTAACATCAGTTCCCACTTTTTCTTTATGAATACGTTTTCTTTTTTTCTTTTTAGCATTCTGTTGTTTTTTATCGTTCGAAGAAGCCACAGGTTTTTTCTTCTTTGAAGTTTTTTTCTCGTCAGGCAATTCAATTTTTCCAACTACCGTAGGACCTGCAAGTTTTTTCCTTTTAGCCTTAAAAACAAGATCTTCACTTTTTACATCTCTCTTCTCTTCAATATTTTCTTTTACATCTTTTTTGATGTTCTTCGATGTTTCTATTTGTTTATCGGCTTTTGGCTTAGTTTTAATGTCGGCTTTTGATTCAATTTTCTTTTCGTCGACAGATTTTTTCTTTTTTGCTACTATTTTTTTCTTTTCTACAAAAGTTCTTTGTTCTTCAGCTTTTTGCTTTTTTGTTTTTTTATCAGGTCGAGTTTTCTGATTCAAAGAATCAAGATCAATCTTCCCAACAACATGCACCTTCTTTTTTTCAAAATTTTCTTTCGTTGTATCTTCTTTTTCTAGATTTTTATCACTTTTTTTTGTTGCCGGCTTTATTTCATCAACAATCTCTTCGTCCTTTGTTTCCTTAGGTCTCTTAGATTTTTCTTCGCTTTTAGTTGCAGGTTTTTCTTCAGATTTTTTTACTTTCTTTTCAGGACGAGTTTTCTGGTTCAAAGAATCTAAATCTATTTTTCCAACAACTTTTACTTTTTCATCTTGCTCAATATTAGCAGACCCAGTTTTTTCTGACATTTTTACTGATACATCTGATTTTACTGATTTTCTTTCGCTCGCACCAGAACTACTAACATCAGTAATTAATATTTCGTCATCGTTTGGGTTTTCAATTTCTTCCTTAACATCTTCTTCCTTAAAGTCGTTAATAGAAACTGCTTCCTTATTTTTGTGATAATTAGAAAGACTAAGCTTTTCCGATTCTTTTTTTGCCGAAACATCTGAACTATATTCTTTAATAAGAATTTCGTGAATTTCAGCTGAAAGCTTTGTATTAGGATTTGAATCAATATCAAATCCTTTCTTATTTAAAAATTCAATAATTGTAGAAATTCCAACATTAAATTCTCTGGCTGCTTTACTAAGCCTAGTTGTTTTTTTTCCTGTTATCATAGTTCGTCCTAATACTATTTTTCTCTTCTAAAATATTCAAAAAAAAGATTTACTAATATATAATAATGTAATAACTTATTCAAATTCTGCCTTAAAGACTCTTAAAATATCATCAACGGTTTCTTCTTCAAGATCTGTACGTTTGAGTAAATCTTCCTTTGTAAGCTCAAGAACACTTTTAGCAGTATCGCATCCTATAGCCTTTAATTCGTCAATAATCCATTTATCGATTTCATCAGTAAACTCGTCAATAACAACATCTTCGTCGTCTTCAACTTCAGATTCTCTATACACATCAATCGTATATCCTGTAAGCTGGCTAGCCAATCGAATATTTAATCCACCTTTACCAATTGCTAATGATACTTCTTTAGGTTCTAAATATACATTGGCAGATTTTTTCTCTTCGTTAATTTTTACAGAAACAATTTTAGCCGGATTTAATGCTCTTTGAATATATAATTGCGTATTTGTTGTATAATTAACAACATCAATATTTTCGTTTTTAAGCTCTCTAACAATACCATGTATTCTAGAGCCTTTCATTCCCACACAAGCTCCAACCGGGTCAATACGTTCATCGTATGACTCAACGGAAACTTTTGCTCTTTCTCCGGGTACTCTAACAATTTTCTTTATAGTAATAAGTCCATCGAAAATTTCAGGCACTTCTAATTCGAAAAGTCGCTCAAGAAAAACAGTAGATGTTCTAGAAAGAACAATATACGGATTATTATTCTTCATTTCAACTTTAATAACTACTGCTCTTAAGGTATCGCCTTTACGGAAGAAATCAGATTGTATCTGTTCTGATTTGGGCAACAATAATTCATTATCTTCGTCATCAAGAACTAATATTTCTCTTTTCCAAATCTGATAAACTTCACCGGTAATAATATGTCCTATTTTTTCTTTATATATTTGAAAGATATTATCCTTTTCTAAATCAAGTATTCTATTTGAAAGATTTTGTCGAAGAGACAAAACTGATCTTCGTCCAAAATCGTCTAATTTAACTTCATTGGTAACATCTTCTCCAATTTCGTAATCATCATCAATTTTTTTGGCATCAGAAAGTCTTATCTGAAGATTTTCGTCTTCAAGACTATCATCTTCAACAACTTCTCTATTTCTCCAAATCTCAAAGTCTCCCTTGTCGATGTTTATTATTATATCAAAATTCTCATCAGTTCCATATTTCTTTAATAACATATTTCTGAATACATCTTCTAGAACCGACATCATAGTTGCTCTATCGATATTTTTCAGTTCTTTAAACTCCGAAAATGTGTCTAATAAATTCAAATTTTCCATCTTATTGCTTTTTACTTAAATTTGATAATAACTTTAGTAGATTTTATATTATCAAAATCTAATTGGAACTTCTCTTTAACTGTTTGTTTTTTCTTTTTACCTTCAATATTCACTTTCATCTCTTGCTCAAATTCAATTCCCTTATCAGAAACAGATACTAAAACGATATTAAATTTTTCCCCTTCTTTGGTAATTATTTCTACCTCATTACCAATATTTTTTTTATATTGTTCTATAACTACAAATTTTTCCGACAAACCAGCTGACGACACTTCTAATGCATAATCTTCAATATCTCTATCTAACTTGCTTTCGAGATACTTACTTAACTCAATACAATCGGAAATACTAAAATTATTATAGCTATCAACAATAACTTTTATTTCATTTGAAGAACTAAGCGATATCTTAACAATAAATGCATCGTTATAATTACCTATTACTTCTTCTACAAATGCTTCTATATCTTGTTTACTAATCATTTATTTAAAATAATAAAATAGGGGACAATGTCCCCTAGCACTTTACAAGTACAATTTCAGCCGCAAAAGTATAAAGAATACTTCAATTCTCAAAATTATTTGCTTGAAAATTAGCTTATTTTATCACTCCAACAAATATTTATTGCATAATTTCAGAATTAGACTTACTTCTGGGAAGTTTGATAATTAAACTAAATTTATTATATTTTTTTTAAAAGACATTAAGTAATAAAATTTATCAAGTTTTTTTATTCCAAATAACTAATGTCAGAATATAAAAATTCTCATGATTACAATATTGCATAAGAACAAAAACAATATGGAATCATTTAATACATAAGTAATATTAAATATTATTTCTATTTTTGTGAAAAACTATATTTTGTGAAATTAAAAACATCGAAAAATATTAAAATTATTAACGATCCGGTATATGGACTTATCAATATTCCTGAAGGCTTGATTTTTAAAATTATTGAACACGGCTATTTTCAGCGTTTACGGAGAATAAAACAATTAGGGTTTACCGAATATGTCTATCCTGGAGCTACACACACAAGATTTCAACATGTTATTGGTGCGGCCTACTTAATGGGTTCTGCTATTGAAACAATTCGTTCTAAAGGTCATATAATTACCGAAGACGAAAAAGAAGCATCTATCTTAGCTATCTTATTGCATGACATAGGACACAGTCCATTTTCTCACACTCTCGAATTAAACTTAATTGACATTAAACATGAAAAGCTTTCGTTAATGTTTATGAACGTTCTGAACGATGAATTTGACGGAAAATTAGAACTTGCAATAAAAATTTTCACAAATACATATGATAAAACATTCCTTCATCAACTAGTATCAAGTCAATTAGATGTTGACCGATTAGATTATTTACGTCGAGACAGTTTTTACACAGGTGTGTCGGAAGGTGTTATTGGCTCAGACAGGATAATAAAAATGCTTAATGTTGTTAATGGAAATCTTGTTGTTGAAGCTAAAGGAACATACTCGATTGAAAAATTTTTAATTGCTCGATCTTTAATGTATTGGCAAGTATATTTGCACAAAACTGTAATATCATCAGAACAATTATTAATTAGAATAATTGAAAGAGCAAAATTATTACGCACTAAAAATATTGATATATTTCTAACACCTGCACTAGACTACTTTATAAATAACGAATATAAAAAAAATCTTTCGCAAAACGAAATAGTGCATAACTTTGCTCTTTTAGACGATAACGACATAATTACATCGATAAAAAATTGGATTAATACAAGCGATCCTGTATTATCTCAATTATGCAAAAATCTTATTAACAGACAATTATTTAAAATAGAATTAAAAAATAGCACTTTCGACGAATCAAAAGTATCTGATCTTAAAAGAAGATTTGTACAACAGAATAAAAATATAATTAATGAAACCGATGCTGATTTTTTTGTTTTTAAAGGAGAAATAAGCAACAAAGCATATAGTACAGGGAACGATAGAATAAAAATTTTACAAAAATCGGGTGAGTTAATCGATATAGTAGAGGCATCTGATATGTTAAATATTTCTGTTCTTTCGAAAAGAGTAACCAAATATTTTTTATGTTATCCGAAAGAAATTTAATTAATATATTTAATTTTGCAAAAAAATAGGAATAGAGACATTTGCTTGATGAATAATATACAGATAAACCGAGTATTTCAAAATGTAATCAAAAATTGACAGAAGTGTTATGATTAAATTTTGTAATACGAGTTATATATGACAATTAAAATACAAATAATATACATATGAAATATACAGCAAAAATTATTGCAGATTTTATTAAGGGAGAAATTGTTGGTAACCCAAATGTAGTAATTACAGGAGTTGCCAAAATAGAAGAAGGACAAGCTGAAAGCATATCTTTTTTAGCAAATCCAAAATATAGTCATTATTTATACTCTACAAAATCTTCTGTTGTTATAATAAATAAAGATTTTAATGTAGAAAAGGAAGTGTCTGCTACTTTAATAAAAGTTGATGATGCTTATAAATCTTTTGCAAAATTATTAGAGTTACACGAACAAAGTAAAAAGCCAAAAACAGGAATTAGTAAGAAGTCGTACAAAGCAAAAAGTGCAAAAATTGGCAAGGGAGTGTATATTGGTGAGTTTGTTTCGATAGGAGAGAATGTTGTTATTAAAGATAATGTAAAACTTTTTCCTCATGTATTTATTGGAGATAATTCGATTATTAAGGAAAATACAATTTTAAATTCCGGAGTAAAAATTTATAATGATTGTATTATTGGAGAAAATTGCATTTTTCATTCCGGTGTAATTATCGGAAGCGATGGTTTTGGCTTTGCTCCTCAAGCAGATAATAATTACAGAAAAGTGCCTCAGGTCGGAAATGTAATTATAGAAGATATGGTTGAAATTGGTTCTAATACAGTTATTGATAGAGCTACTATGGGGTCAACAATAATACGCAAAGGGGTAAAATTAGATAATTTAATTCAGATAGGACACAATGTTGAGATTGGTAAAAATACTGTAATTGCAGCACAGTCGGGCGTAGCCGGCTCTACAAAAATTGGCAAAAATTGTATGATTGGCGGACAAGTTGGCTTTGTAGGGCATATAAAAATTGGCGATGGAGTAAAAATAGCTGCGCAATCAGGTATAACATCAAACGTAAAAGATGATTCTGTAATTCAGGGTTCTCCGGCATTCGACTTTGGAAAATATCAAAAATCTTATGTATTATTTAGAAAGTTACCCGATTTATATAAAGAAATACGAGATTTGCAAAATGAGATTAAAAAAATAAAAGAATAATCAATTCATGTTATCCTAAGGTTCAATTTATTAGTTAATAATTTAATAGCTTATCAAAATTTTGTATCTTGCGACGTTTCTTAAAAAACATTTATTGATATAATATTATTTATATGTCAGAAAAACAAACAACACTAGCACAATCCGTTTCTCTATCGGGAAAAGGTTTACATACTGGATACGAGGTACAAATAATTTTTAATCCTGCACCTGAAAATCACGGATATAAATTTCAGAGAATAGATTTAGAAGGTCAGCCAATTATTTCGGCGAATATAGCAAACGTAACCGATACTTCACGAGGAACAACATTAGAAGAAAAAGGGATTAAACTTCATACGATAGAACATGTTCTGTCTGCTCTCCACGGATTAAAACTAGACAATGTCTTAATACAAATGAATGGTCCGGAGGCTCCAATATTAGATGGCAGTAGTAAACTAATTGCTGAGGCTATTCTCGATGCAGGAATAGAAGAACAATATGCAAAAAAGAATTATTTTGAGATAACAGAAAAAATTGTTTATACAGACGAAGAAAACAATATTGAAATTATTGCCTATCCCGATGATAATTTTTCGATAAATGTGTTAATAGATTATAACTCGAAAGTTGTTGGCAACCAATATGCTTCGTACAATACGCATACCGATTATGCAAAAGAAATTGCTCCTTGTAGAACATTTGTGTTTTTTCACGAGTTAGAATTTCTATTAAAAAATAATTTGATAAAAGGTGGTGATCTGGAAAACGCTATTGTAATAATGGAAAATAAAGTTCCACAAAGCGAACTTGATCGTATAGCCGATTTATTTAATAAGCCACATATTGCTGTTAAGCCCGAAGGTTATTTGAATAACCTTGAACTAAGATATAACAACGAAATTGCTCGCCACAAATTACTCGATTTAATGGGAGACTTAGCCTTAGTTGGTATGCCTATTAAAGGAAAAATTGTTGCAACTCGTCCGGGACACTATGCAAATACACAATTTGCTGCCTTAATAAAAAAACAATTAAAAGAAGAAATTGGCAAAGCGCATATTCCAAAATATAATCCTAATACTAAACCTTTATACGATATTAATAAGATAAAAGAGATATTGCCCCATCGATCTCCATTTTTATTAGTAGATAAAATATTAGAATTGACCGATTCTATGGTTATTGGAATGAAAAATGTAACCATGAACGAAGGATTTTTTGTTGGGCACTTCCCTAACGAACCGGTTATGCCCGGAGTATTACAAATTGAGGCAATGGCTCAAACAGGAGGAATACTTGTGTTAAATACTGTTGATAATCCTAATGACTACCTTACATATTTTCTGAAAATTGATAAAGTTCGTTTTAAACAAAAAGTTGTCCCAGGCGACACCTTAATTTTTAAACTTGAGTTAATAACTCCAATACGTAGAGGAATAGCTCATATGTTTGGGCAAGCTTTTGTTGGAAACAAAGTAGTTGTGGAAGGAGAATTAATGGCTCAAATATTAAAAGCAAATTAAATATGAATCACTCACTTTCATATATACATCCCGATGCAAAAATTGGCAAAGATGTAATTATAAGCCCATTTGTAACAATTGAAAAAGATGTAATAATAGGCAATGGGACTTGGATTGGTTCTAGTGCAACAATTATGGCAGGAGCTAGAATTGGGAAAAATTGCAAGATCTTTCCGGGGGCAGTAATTTCTGCGGTACCACAAGATTTAAAATTTGCCGGAGAATATTCAACTGTTGAAATAGGTAATAATACTACCATACGCGAATTTGTTACTATTAATAGAGGCACTGTATCGAAAGACAAAACTGTGATTGGAGACAACTGTTTATTAATGGCATATGTTCACATTGCTCACGATTGTATTATTGGCAACCATTGTATTATTGTTAATAGTGTTAATGTTGCCGGAGAAGTTGAAATTGGCGATTGGGCAATTGTTGGAGGCTCATCTGCAATACATCAGTTTGTAAAGATTGGCGCTCATACTATGATATCCGGTGGGTCTTTAGTTAGAAAAGATGTTCCTCCATATATTACTGCAGGAAAAACTCCTCTTATTTTTGCCGGTATTAATTCTGTTGGATTACGAAGAAGAAAATTCGCAAACGATACTATTTATCAGATACAAGATATTTACAGAGAGATATACCAAAAAAATCAGAATAATACTCAAGCTATTGAAAATATTGAAAATAATATTCCCCAATCAACCGAGAGAGACGAAATTATCAACTTTATTAAGAACTCGGAAAGAGGAATTATTAAAGGATAACAAAATCTTAATAAAACACATATAGCAGCACGGTTACCCATGCTGCTATATGTGTTTTACAGGTATAATTTTTCTGTCCTAAATATTTTTTTAACACTATAATAGCAATAAAAAATGCCCCGCATTAAAAAATACGGAGCACAAATATTATTTAAAATATAATTCTAATTTTTCAGTTTTAATGTACTAAGTATTGCTTCAAGTTGTCGTATATAATCGCGTTTATCTAACTTAGGAGCATAAACAAAAGCATCAGCGCAAATAACTATATTATTCTTTTCGTCGACAATAGAAGAACTAATAAACGGTCCACCCATATAATCATTCTCTACGCGCCAAAGCCCTCGTAATTCGTAAATTTTTTGATTATTTTCTATAATATTGCGTATAAAAGGCTCATAATAAACTCTTTCTGTTTGCATATACGAGCCGCTTAATTGTCCCGGAACATATTTCTTTAAAAATTCATTTCGCTTTGCCACAATAAAATCTGTAGTTAATTCAACTTTTGAATCTTTTGCATATGAATATACAAATATCCCCTGACTTAATTCCGGTTCTTCTTTAGAAAGCCATACAAAATTGCTTGTATCTGTTGCTAAGGAATATCCTTTAGGAACAATTAAAGAAGCAGAGAATTTTTTATTTAATTTCGTTCCAATTTTTTTTTCTTCGTATTTTATATAACTATTAATAAAACGTTCTTTCTCGGCTTTAAGTAATCTATCGATAATAATATCTCCTTTTTCTCGCAACAACAAAGCCATAGATGAATCATCAGGAGCTAAAATATTTAAAACAATTTGCGGTTTTGCCCAAAGGTTATTCTGAATAATTATTTTTGGTTCTTTATATTTAGATGCTACCTTAACAAGTACAATATTTCTATGTAATTTGAACATCTTAGAAAAAGATGAATAAGATATATGAACTAAATCAAAAATTGGTTCTGCTTGAGGTAAAGCAGGATATGCTTTTAAAAATTTATTTTTAAATTCATCTCCAACAGTATTAGTCCATTGTTGTCCATCGATAACCAAAACAACTTCACCTGCTTTACCACCTGCACTTGGCATTAACAGGTTCTTTTTCTCGTCTTTACATCCAAAAATAAATATGGATAGAATTAAAATAATAGTAATTTTTTTTGTCATGACTCTTATTTTTTATTAGAAACATCTTCTATATCTGAAATTAGCAAATAAATATTGTCCTAATTAATTATTCAAATATATTTTTAGCTTTTTCCCAGGTTTTAAATCTGTTTCATCTAATATTTTATTTACTTCTTTTAATTCGGCTATCGACTCGCAATTAAATTTCGATGCTATACTCCAAATAGTATCTCCATCTTTAACAATATAATATATGTAACGATTATTAATATCTCTTTGTTGTTTTGGTTTATTTTTTTCTTCTTCAATTTGTTCTGCTTTTTTCTTATCTACCCAAATAACAAGTTTTTGCCCAACACTTATATTATTATTTGTAAGCTTATTCCATATTCGAATTTCTTCTATTGTACAATCATATCGTATTGCTATTTTATGAAAATATTCTCCCTTTTTAACAGCATGAATAATTTTTATTTTATTTTCGGTACTCCCTACATCTGTAACAACAATTTCAAAATCGTTTTTAGGAGAATTTTTATCAAATATTATTTCTTCGTTACGTAAAAAGGGCAATATTTTTTCCGATGGCAATATTATTACTGCCGGACGAGAAAGTTTTGGTATGTAATTTCGTTTATAAATTGGATTTAGAAATTCTAAAGCAGCTACAGGAATATCCAAAATATCAGAAATTCTTTTAAACGACACAGCTCTTTTTATTTGCAAACTATCTATATCGATATTAATATATTTTGGATGAATAGCCCCTATATTATGGTTATTATGATAATTCATAACATAATTTACAGCAATAAATGCAGGAACATAGTTTTTTGTTTGTTCTGGCAGATAAGGTAATATCTCCCAGAAATTTGTTTTCCCACCAGATCGTTCGATTGCTTTTTTCACTTCTCCCGGTCCTCCATTATAGGCTGCTAAAACCAATTGCCAATCGTTAAAAATACGATACAAATATTGTAAATAACTACAAGCAGCTTCGGTTGACAAATATGGATCACAACGTTCGTCGATATATGAATTTACTTTTAAATCGAACATTCTGCTTGTATTTAACTTAAACTGCCATAATCCAACAGCTTCTGAACTCGATATAGCTTTAGGATCTAAAGCAGATTCAACAATTGCAAGGTACTTAAGTTCGAAAGGTAAATTATATTTATCGAGTTTTTCTTCTATTAATGGAAAATATAATTCCGATAAACCAATAATTTTGGCTAAATGTTCGCGACGTTCAATAGTATATACATCAATATATCTACGTACACGCGCATTATACTCTAGTTCTATAGGAGTTAAATTGTTTAATTCGGCAATCCGATATTCATATACTAAATCGGCAAATATTGGAAACGAATCAGATACTGCTTTTTTATTATCGCATAAATGATTGTTTTTATTATTATTTTTGCCAAATAAATTCTGACTAATTAGCAAAGTTACTAATACGACAAACAATGAAATAACTTTTTTTCTTCCCATATTACAAATAAATATTATTAAGCCATTTTTTTGTAAAAATAGTATTTCTTCTACCTTTCTGTATTTTTTTTTCAAAAAACACAAATAATAATTTACACAAGGAATAAAACATTATTATACAAGCAATTTACTATTTAAATAAAAAAAAAGATTCCGAAATTGTTTTAAAAAAAATGATGTCCAAATAGGTAAATTTCAAGCTATTTACACTATACTAATCTTATTGAAATATTTCATTTTCAAACCAATATATCAACTTCGTTGAGCTCGTTTCACTCGGTTCTTCGACTTCGCTAAGAACGACAACAATCTGCCCTTTTTGGACACCTCGTAATTTTTCTTTATTAAATTACTATTTAATACTTATAGTTTACCGGTAATCCATTTAACAACATCGTTTCCGTTAGCATACAATAATAGCGAAAACAATATTATCATACCCGCAATTTGGGCATATTCAAGAACTTTATCGTTAGGTTTTCTACCTGAAATCATTTCATACAACAAAAAAACTACATGTCCTCCATCTAATGCCGGAATAGGCAACACGTTCATAATAGCCAAGATTATTGATAAAAAGGCTGTTAAACTCCAGAAAGAATGCCAATCCCATTGACCCGGGAAGATATTACCTATAGTAATAAACCCTCCTAAAGATTTATATGCTCCTGTTTTAGGCGAGAATATTAATCTTAACTGTTTTAAATAGTTTTTAAAAGTTTCTATTCCTTTATCTATTCCGGCAGGAATAGCTTCTAGGAATCCGTATTCGGTATATTCTAATTCAAACAATTCGCTTAAACTTCCTAATGGTGCAACACCAATAATTCCGTCATTAGTTAATTCAATATCAAGATTCAATATTTGATTATTACGAGAAACAGCAACATTAATAATATCGGCATCTACATTTTTAAGACTATCGACAAATTGATCGAAAAATCCAATTTTGTTTCCATTTAATCCAACAATTTTATCTCCTTTTTTCAATCCGGCAATTTTTGCTTTTGAATTTTTAGCAAATCCATCAACAATAAACGGAATTCTTACCGATATAAATCCCGGTTTATGAAGCAATATAGGTATTATTTCGTCAGGAATTTCTATATCGATTTTTTTACCATTTCTTTCAACCTGAACTGTTTTTGCTTCATTTAGTACAATATTAGGAACTATTTGAAGAAAATCGACAACATACTCATTATCAACACCTAATATTTTGTCGCCATTACAAAAACCTACACTTTGTGCTACAGAATCAACAACAATTCCATTAGTAACATTTTTTGTAGGAAGATACTGATCTCCCCAAACAAATAATATTGCAGAATAAATTACTAAAGCAAGTACAAAATTTACTATAACTCCACCTAACATAATAAATAATCGTTGCCATGTAGGTTTCGCACGGAATTCGTATGGTTCTGCAGGTTTTTTCATTTGCTCTTTATCCATCGATTCGTCAATCATTCCCGATATTTTCACATATCCACCTAAAGGCAACCAACCGATACCATATTCTGTCTCGCCAATTTTTCGTTTAAAAAGCGAAAACCATGGGTTAAAAAAAAGATAAAATTTTTCTACTCGTGTTTTAAATATCTTGGCAAAAGCAAAATGACCAAACTCGTGTAGTATTACAAGTATTGAAAGACTTAATAAAAGTTGTGTTATTTTAACTAGAATTTCCATTTTTTTTCTTTTAATTAATTAATGATTCTGTATATCTTCTTGCCTCAAAATCGGTTTGTTGATAATCCGACAATAAGGGCTTGCTAATATATTTTATTTTCTGCAATGATTTTTCGATTAAATCGGACATTTCGAGAAAGCCTATTTTATTATTCAAAAATGCATTAACAACAATTTCGTTTGCAGCATTTAAAATGCAGGGCATATTCCCTCCATGTTTCATAGCAAAATATGCATATTCTAAATTTCTAAATTTATTGTTATTTGGTTTTTCAAATGTTAATTCAGGATATTTTAGAAAATCGAAACGTTCAAAATTTGTTTTTATTCTATTTGGATATGTAAGAGCATAAACAATTGGCAATTTCATATCGGGCAAGCCCATTTGGGCTTTTATCGAACTATCTTCGAATTGCACTAAAGAATGGATAATAGATTGAGGATGAACAATAACATCAATCTGATTGGGTTCTAAATCGAACAGCCATTTTGCTTCAATTACTTCAAAACCTTTATTCATCATAGTAGCAGAATCAACAGTAATTTTTGCTCCCATATCCCAATTTGGATGTTTTAAAGCGTCTTTCTTTGTAACTTTCGACAAAGAATCTATTGACATATTTCTAAAAGGACCTCCGGAAGCTGTTAAAATTATCTTTTCTATTTTATTATTTCCTTCACCGGATAAACATTGAAAAATGGCAGAGTGTTCTGAATCTACTGGAATAATATTAACATTATTTTCGTGTACCAGTTTATTTATTAATTCTCCTGCAATAACTAAAGTTTCTTTATTTGCCAAAGCAATAGTTTTTTTTGTTTTTATAGCATTAATCGTAGGAATTAATCCTGCATAACCAACAATAGCCGTAAGTACAATATCTATACTATCCATCTCGACAATTTGCGCTAAAGCCTCATTTCCGGCATAAACTTTAATTGGATAATCCTTAAGCGCTTCTGAAAGGATATTGTATTTTTTATCATTAGATATAACAACACAATTTGGCTGAAACAAAATAGCTTGTTTTATAAGCAAATCGACATTATTATTAGCGGTTAATACTTCTACTCTAAAAAGTTCTGTATTTTGTTTAACAACTTCTAATGTTTGTGTTCCTATAGAACCTGTTGAACCTAATATTGCAATTCTTTTTTTCATCAAATTGTGGGCTTGCTATTTATATTACTTTAGAAATAAAGCGTAGTTAAAAATCAATATAATCTTCCGGATTTAAAGGTCTTCCATCGTGCCATAATTCAAAATGCAAATGGGGCCCGGTAGAAAATAATTCGCCGGAATTTCCAACAATAGCAATTGCTTCTCCTGCTTCAACTCTATCTCCCACTACTTTTAATAATTCGGCATTATGTTTATACATCGACATAAAATTATTCTCATGCTGAATTTGTATAACATAACCGGTTTCTACTGTCCATGTTGCCAAGGTTATTGTTCCATCTAAAGTTGCTAATACTACATTATTTTGAGGACCAATATCGGTACCATAATGACTAATGTCGGGATTAAATTTAGCAGAAACTGTTCCTTTTACAGGAGGATAGAAATAAATTTTTGACAAATCGATTTTTTCATTAGTCGAAGCAAACATTGAGAGATTAAATAATTCTTCTTTTTCTATTTGCTTACGTAATAAGGAATCGTTTTCTGATTTTTTAAAATTAACATCTTTCGATTCAACTAAAGAATCTTTAGAATAAGCATAGTTCTCAGGAACTTCGCCTCTAATAATTGTTTTCATATTATTAAAATATCTATCCCTTATTTTAATTTCGTATTCTAACGAATCTAATTTTTGAACGTTAGATATAATTTCTAATCGCATATTACCATCGGGATAACCGGGAATATATTCTCGTAATGGAGTAAAAGATATTGTTAAAATTACTATAGTAGTTAAACCTATTGCAGCAGAACCAAATATTGTAAATACATTTAATCTGGAAAGTTTTAAACCCCACACCTCTTCATAAGTACTATTATTAAATACTATTAAACGATACTTATTTTTTAATTTGTCAACAATTTTCTTCTTTTTATTCTTCATTTACATACAAATCTTAATTTATGCAAATATATAATTTTAAGCTAGATTGAACGATTATATTAAGAAATTTGATTTGAAAGAATATACTACAAAAAATATTTTTTTTAAAAAAAAAGTTGCTTTTCTTTGTTTTTATCAATTCAAAAATTACCTTTGCACCGCAATTAAGACAAATAATACTTAAAAATATATTGCGGGGTGGAGCAGTTGGTAGCTCGTTGGGCTCATAACCCAAAGGTCGTAAGTTCGAGTCTTGCCCCCGCTACTTAGAAAAACCTTCGATTAATTTCGAAGGTTTTTTTATTATACTAAAATTTTAAATATATATTTACTTCTCTAGTACCAAAAAATCGTCTGAATGACCATTTCTTTTAATCGACTCCCAATATAATTGTGTTATTTCTCCTATTTTACCGGTCTTTAAATTTTTAACTAATATTCTTTTTATTTTTATTTTATCGACTTTCTTTTCGATATAATTAACTGGCATTTTAAGGTTTAATTTTAAATCTTGAGCTATTTCAAAAAGAGAATCGTCACCTTGTTCATACGTCCAATTAAGTTCCATTTTGTTTCCTTCAGCAAAAGCATTATCAAGCAAACTTAAAATATCAACAATCAATTTTAACGAAGAGCTGTTTGTATAAGAAAGATAAATATTTATCGTAGTAAATTCATCCGGATTTTCAGAATATTTTCTTACCCAATTTATTATCGGAGAATAAAAAACTAATACATTTTCTGGTAACGAGCGTCCTTCGATTTCAATTAAACCTTTTTGTAGATTTATTGAAGGAGTATCTTCTTTTTTATCAACTTTAAAACACATTGTCTTTTTAATAAATTTCTTCTATCGTTTAATTATTAATTTACGCATTTTTTTTCAATTTGTTACCTTGAATTTTTAATATTTACTTTTCGTACACCTATTTTCTTTTCTAAATAAGCAACTATATATGTCGAAAAAAAAGTAAGCGACCCGTAAACTACCGAAACCATGGTCATATCGCGATTGCCTATCAATGTTTTCGCGACAAAAATACCAATAATACTGTTTTTTAAACCAACTTCAACACTTAAAGTAAAAGCAGTTCGATTACTAAGTTTAACTCCTCGAGCCAAACTATAAACAATTGTCATTGAAACAACATTAAAGAATAAGACATAAGGAATAAGATATAAATAATGTGTTATTCCTATTTCATCATCTTTATTATCAAAAAAAATAATAACAACAAAAACACTTAATAATAATAGTGGCAATACATATTTTAAATATTTACTCAATTTGAGTGTTATTATAAAAAAATAATTTCTAATTATCATTCCGACTATTACTGGAGTTACAATAGTAAGCAGGATATTTACAATTGTATTAATAACAGGCAAAACAATATTTGCAGATTCTCCTAAATAATAAGTCAGTGCAATGTTTACAGTTAATGGAAGAGTGATTAATATTATCAAACTATTTACTGAAGTCAAAGTAACAGACAGGGCCAAATTTCCTTTAAGCAAATAAGTAATAAGATTTGTTGCCGATCCTCCGGCACATGCAATAATAATAACAAAACCTACTTTTATATGCGGGTCTAAATCTAAGAAATATAAAATAACAAAAAACACTAAAGGAAGCAGCAATACTTGACAAAAAACTCCTACTATAATTGATTTTGGATGAATAAATATCTTTTCAAAATTATTTTTTTCCAACGACATTCCCATTCCAAGCATTATTATAAATAATGTTATTGGTAATATATATTCAGAAAAAAATGTTCCCATTACAATTATTATTTAAAATATTTCACTAAATTACTAAATGCAAAACAACTATTATCATGATATTAACTAAATAATTAAACTTTATTTCATACTTTGCATCAAAGTAAAATAACAAATTGATTAATCTTAAATATTATAAAAATTAATTTTACTAAAAAAAGCATTTAATTACAGTTTTGCGCTTAATATTTTTCTTTAATAATTTTAATATCAGGACAACAAATAAAAATACTATTCCTACGCCAATAGAATATTCCGGATTTAAACCGAGTACCAACAAAATGCTTTTTCATTACAATGATTTAATATTATATTTAAAAATTCTCGATAAGAAATTTTCGGTAATAAGAATCAATGAAAGAAATAAAATTGCAAATGAAAATAAAGCTAGATTATGTTTAGACGTTGTGAAAATCATAAAAAATGCATTGAAACTAATATTATTTGCAACTTATTATTTTTCTACACGTCGTATGTATTTTACGTCTTAGATTCTTATAATAATTAAAAACAATTAATTACAAATTAGTTAAATATAAAAAAGCAAACGTATGAGAAAACAGATATTTTTTTTCATAATAATTTTTAGTACATTAAGTGTAAATGCTCAAAATTATTTCCAGCAAGAAGTAAATTATACTATAAAAGTTAAATTAAATGATATTACTAACGAGCTTTTTGCCTACGAAACAATACAATATACAAATAACTCGCCCGATAATTTAGATTTTATATATTTTCATTTATGGCCGAATGCCTATAAAAACAACTCAACTGCTCTTGCCAAGCAAAAGATATATTCAGTGGGGAAACATTATCTTTTTGATAATATTGAACAACAAGGATATATTGATTCTTTAAATTTTAAAGTTAATGGCGAAGAAGTAAATATTGAATACGATAAAGAACACATAGATATATGCAAAATACATTTAAATAACACTCTTAAACCCGGTGAAACAATAATTATTACGACACCTTTTCATGTAAAATTGCCTAAGGGGATTACTTCTCGTTTAGGATATTTAGAGCAAAGCTATAAAATAACGCAATGGTATCCGAAACCGGCTGTTTACGACAAATATGGCTGGCATGCTATGCCATATCTCGATATAGGTGAATTTTATTCGGAATATGGTTCTTTTGATGTTTCAATTAGCTTGCCTAGAAACTATGTTGTAGGGGCTACAGGAAATCTTGTTACCGAAAGCGAAAAAAAATGGATGGAAAATAAAGCTCAAGAGACAGCAAACAAAGATGATTGGGACGAGACAGATGTTAATGTGCCAAAATCATCGAAAGAAATAAAAACAATACGATATACAGAGAACAATATTCACGATTTTGCATGGTTTGCCGATAAAAGATATAAGGTGCAAAAAGATACAGTTATACTTCCAAATACAGGGAGACAGGTATATACATGGGCTTTATTTACTAACGACGAATATAAATTATGGAGTAAAGCAAACGAATATATTAACGATGCTTTATATTATTATTCATTATGGTATGGTGATTATGCTTATAATAATTGCACAGCTATTTTAGGAAGAAAAGGATCAACAGGAAATGGCATGGAATATCCTACAATTACTGCTATTGGACATAGTCAGAATGCATTTTCTTTAGAAATGGTTATAATGCATGAAGTTGGACATAATTGGTTTTATGGAATGCTGGGATTTAACGAACGTCGATTTCCATGGATGGATGAAGGAATTAATACTTTTAGCGAAATGAGATATTTTGCAACTAAATATCCCGACAGTAATATGTTTTACAAAATGCTTACCAACAATAAAAAACTCGCAGAATTTATCGGTATAGAAAAATTTCCTTACAAGCAAATGCAAAAATTAGAGTATCTAATTGCAGCATCACTTAACATCGATCAAAACGCATCGCTTACATCATCAGATTATTCTGAGTTGAATTATGGATTTATAGTTTATGCAAAAACCGGTAGAGTATTTCATCATTTACACAAATATTTGGGAGAAAAGAAATTTAACGAAATAATGCAGAATTTCTTTACAGAATGGCAATATAAACATCCATATCCGGAAGATTTGCAGGTTTTTTTTGAAAAAAGTACCGAAGAAAATCTCGATTGGCTTTTTGTTGATTTATTGACAACAACAAAAAAAATTGATTATAAAATACTAAAACAAAAAGAAAATAAAATTTTGATAAAAAATAAAGGTAATATTAATTCTCCTTTATCTATATCGGGAATAAAAAATAACAAAACCGTTTTTACAAAATGGTTCAAGGGTTTTGAAAAAGAGAAATGGCTCGAAATTCCGAAAGCCGAAACAAACATTGTTGCTATTAATTGGAAAGATTATACATTAGATTTATACGATAATAATAATTACTTAAAAACAAAGGGATTATTAAAAAAAATGGAACCAATAAAATTGAAACCACTTGGAATAATCTATAATCCGGGATATAATCAAATAGGATTTCTTCCTGCTTTTGGTGCAAATAATTACAATAAAGTTATGCTGGGAGCTTTTATTTATAATGGTTTTGTTCCTATAAAGAAATTTAGCTATCAGTTTTTACCATTATATAGTTTCGGAACAAATAATCTGGCAGGATCAGGTAAAATTGAATATGATTTGTTCCCACAGAGTTCAAAAATACAGATGATTCAATTTAACTTATCGGGTTTACAATATGCTTACGATTCTGAACAAAAAAGTAATTTTAATAAACTGCAAGCAGAAATAAAATTTACTTTCAAAAAGAAACTTGCTCGTAATAAAACAAGTAATAATCTATCTGTAAATACAGTTTATGCAAGTAATATAAACGATATAATAAACTCAAACTCTGTAGGATATAAATTTTTTAACAATATAGATTATTCATTTAAAAATAAAAGAAGTATAAATCCATTTTCAGTAGCATTAAATATTCAAGCTTCCGATAATTTTGTAAAAACATCGCTTACGGCAAACTATAAAATATCGTATTATAAAAACAATGGACTTGATATTCGTGTATTTGGAGGAAAATTTTTATCGAAAGCAAACAATTTATCTAATACATTTTCATATAATTTGAGTGGGAGCTCAGGAGTAAATGATTATTCATATAATAATACATTTATTGGGCGATTCGAGACATACGGTAATAGTAGTCAGAGTCAATTATTGTCGCAACAGTTTGTGAAAAATAATGGAGGTTTTGCTGTTTATTCTCCATTCGGACAAACAAACGATTGGATATTTACACTTAACCTTACTTCCTCGTTGCCATTCGACAAACCAATACCAATAAAATTATATGCTAATGTCGGAATTTATGGTAAAGCACAAGATTACCCATTATGGCAAAATCCTGATTCGTTTCAGTACGAAACAGGTGCAGAATTATCGCTTATGAAAGGATTTGTTAAAATATATTTCCCGGCTATAGTATCGAAAAACATAGACAAATATCTTGATTATACTTGCAAAAATTATTTACAAAGAATAAGATTTCAATTAAATTTTCAGATATTTAATCCTGATAATATAATTTCGAATTTATAAGATATCTGGTAGCAATATAAAAGTAATGAGTTCCAGATATATTATTGTTGTATAATAAAATTGCGAATTTCGAGTTTTTTATTATGTTTACATAATTAATTATTAATACAAATTTTAATTACTTATGAAAAAAATAGCTTTTATTTTATTAGGATTCATAATTTTATTTACCTCATGTAAAAAAGATGATCCGGCAACAATAGATAAAGAACAATTAGCAGAAGATATACAATTGATAGAGAATTATCTTGCTGAAAATGATTTAGTGGCAGAAAAAACAGAATCTGGATTGTTTTATATTATTGATAAACCGGGAGCGGGAGATTATCCCGACAAAAACTCTACAGTTACAGTTGAGTATTTTGGAAAATTATTAAACGGAGATCCTTTTGATAATAACTATACTACTTTTTCATTATCGGGAGTTATTAAAGGCTGGCAAGAAGGGATTCCTCTTTTTAAAGTTGGAGGACAAGGAACATTATTTATTCCATCGGGCTTGGCATATGGCGATCAAGTAAAACCAAATATTCCGGCTAATTCAGTTTTGGTATTCGAAATCCGTTTAATTTCTATAGAAAATTAATTTACCGTAAAATTTATATTTAAAACGTAACTAATGATTAAGTTTTACTTTATATTATCTCGAATTATTATTTATAAGTAAATTAGCTAAGATATTTTAATAAGATAGAAATATTATGCATGACATTTGTAATATAGCAAAATATAAAATGATTATGAAAAAGAGATTTATGATTAAATTATTAGTTTGGTGTTTTTCTATTATAGTGTTGATTAATCCAATATATGCACAAGAAGATGGAATAAAATGTAAGGTTCTAATTGAAAATATTTCTGAACATTATGAAGGTAATTGTAAAAATGGGTTAGCACATGGTAAAGGTATTGCCAAAGGAATTGATGTTTATAGCGGTAGATTTAAAAAAGGATTGCCTAATGGATATGGGAAATATATCTGGAAAAATGGTTGTTATTATCAAGGCTTATGGGTAAAAGGCAAAAAAAATGGAAGGGGATTGATGTATGATTCATCAACAAAAAAAGAAACAAAAGGAATATGGAAAGACGATAAGTTTATAAGAGAGATAAAGGAGCGTCCATATGAAATAATTCGACAATCAGGAATTACAGGAGTTTCTATATATGAAAGGACAACAGCCACTCCGGGTTCTATAGAAATAGTTTTTTTAAGAGATGGAAACGAATCAAAAAGTGCCAGAGATTTAATTTTAGACTCTTCGAGTGGAATACAGAAGAATTCGAGTTATTTTACCGGATTCGAGAATGTAATATTCCCTTTTGAAGGTTATGTAAAATTTAAGGCTCCAAGTAGATTTAATACTGTAATGGTTGACTATGAGTTAAGATTTAAAATTAATAAAGACTCATCATCGTGGAAAGTTTCGATACGATATTAACATGAGTTCGATGTAAGCTTTGTCCACAGTTTCAATTAATTTATAGGCAGTATATCATAAACTTACATAGTTTATGATATACTACCTATTTTTGCACAAAAAAAAGACTGTCCTTTTGGAACAGTCTTTTTTATGAGGTCGCGGGCGGATTCGAACCGCCGTACACGGTTTTGCAGACCGGCGCCTAGCCACTCGGCCACGTGACCATTATTTGTTTGTGCAAAACTAAAAAAAAATATTATACATCATACATTATTTTAGCTTTTTATTAATTTTTTTTCAAATTGAATTAAAAACTTTAAAAATTGCTAAGTGCTTATCTCGTTAAAGTAACACTTACTTTTTCCATTTTCCCTCCCATTGGGGGATTCATCTTCGATACTTTAACTTCTGCTTTCTCAATATTATCGAAGTTTTTATATAAAACATCTAAAATTCGCTTAGCGATATTTTCAAGTAAATGCGATTTTTGTTTCATCTCAGTTCTAACAAGATTATATGCTGTCTGATAATTAAGAGCATCGTTGATATCGTCTGTTTTTGCAGGTTTCGACATCTCTGTTTCAAGCTTCAGATTAACTAAAAATTTATTTCCAACTATTTGCTCTTCTTTAAAACAACCATGGTAAGCATAAAACTCCATGTTTTCTATTTGAATTAATCCCATATTATTATTTTTTACAAAAATATTTTTTTATTCTTTACAAATCTGTTTTTTCAAGAATAAAATATTTAGCATTAAATAAAAATCAATTACTTTTGTAGATTACCGAATGATTTCTAATCAGAAGAATAAAAATATAATTATTTATTCGAAAAAAGAAAAAATAATAGCATGCAAGAGAATAAAGAAGAATCAAAGAAGTCGCTTAACTTTATCGAGTCTATTGTAGAGGAAGACATTAAAAATAATAAAAACAATGGAGATGTATATACTCGTTTTCCTCCCGAACCTAATGGATATTTACATATTGGGCATGCAAAATCTATTTGTTTAAATTTTGGGTTAGGAGAGAAATATAATGGCAAGACTAATTTGCGTTTCGACGATACAAATCCGGAAATGGAAGATATTGAATATGTAAATTCGATAAAAGAAGATATTAAGTGGCTTGGTTTCGAGTGGGAAAACAAAGCATTATATACATCCGATTATTTCGATCAATTGCATGAGTGGGCCATACAAATTATAAAAAAAGGAAAAGCTTATGTAGATGATCAATCTCCTGAAAAAATTAACGAACAAAGAGGAACTCCAACTCATCATGGAATAGAGAGTCCGTATAGAACTCGTTCGGTAGAAGAGAATCTCGAACTCTTTGCCAAAATGAAAAATGGAGAATATAAAAACGGAGAGAAAGTTCTTAGAGCAAAAATCGATATGACATCGCCAAATATGCATATGCGCGATCCTATTATGTATCGTATTTTAAATAAAGAACATCATCGTTCGGGCAATAAATGGTATATTTATCCTATGTATGATTTTGCTCATGGGCAATCAGATTATATCGAAAGAATTACTCATTCTATTTGTACATTAGAATTTGAAGTTCATCGTCCATTGTACGATTGGTTTCTCGATCAAATAGTTGAGCCGGGAGCTTATCGACCTCGTCAGATTGAATTTGCACGTTTAAACCTCAGTTACACAATTATGAGTAAGCGCAAACTTCTTGAACTTGTTGAGACGAAATTAGTTTCTTCTTGGGACGATCCAAGAATGCCTACCATTTCAGGCTTACGTCGTAGAGGTTATACTCCTGAATCGATTAGGAATTTTGCCGAACAAATTGGTGTTGCAAAAAGAAATAATGTTATTGATGTTGCTTTTCTTGAACATAGTTTAAAAAACAATCTGAACAAAATTGCCCCTCGTGTGATGGCTGTTCTAAACCCCTTGAAACTTGTTATCGAAAATTATCCTGAAGATAAAGTTGAGATGATTGAAACAATAAATAATCCTGAAGACGAAAGTATGGGAACAAGAGAAATGCCATTTTCTCGAGAATTGTTTATAGAACAAGATGATTTTATGGAAGATGCCCCTAAAAAATTCTTTCGGTTAGCTCCGGGCAAAGAAGTGCGTTTAAAAAGTGCGTATATAATAAAATGCGAAGAGGTAATAAAAGACAATAAAGGTAATATTACCGAACTTAGATGTACTTACGATCCTGAAACAAAAAGTGGTAGCGGAACTGAAGCTAGTAAACGTAAGGTTAAGGGTACTTTACATTGGGTATCGGCAGAACATTCATTACCTGTTGATGTTCGTTTGTACGACAGATTATTTGTCGATGAAGATCCTGCCGGACATAAGAATAAGGATTTTAAAGATTTTATAAATCCCGATTCTCTTAAAATATTATCGAATTGTAGAGTAGAACCTAGTTTAAAAGATGCAAAATCTGAAGATAAATTCCAATTTCAACGTTTAGGCTATTTTTGTGTCGATTCTGTTGACTCGAAACCGGGAAATCTTGTTTTTAACAGAACAGTCTCATTACGCGATAGTTGGAAAAAAATAAATACGCAGAAATAATTTTTGTTAAAAAAATATTTAACGAGAAAGAGAATACCTAAAAAAGTCTGATTATTATCATCCTATGTTTGTAAAATAAATATTAAATTGAAATTTTATTAACAGACAAAACAAGGGTAAGGATAAAACCATAGTCTGTCATAAGTCTATAAAGACAGTTCGAAATGTTAGTTCATTACTCGCTAGCGCCGACATGTTGTCTGTGCTTATTAACGGCAAATATTCCGTGCTAATACTTGTTGTTATTTTCATTTATGTTTATTATTTTGTTTATATTTGATTTATGTCTGATAAATATAAGATACGGATAAAGCATACTTTATAACAGCAACAACGGTTGGCTGGGTAAATGTATTTACTCGCCCAAATCATAAAAAACTTATAATTGAACCCACTCCGAAAAGCCGCTAAGCGGTTAACTTTGCAAAAAGACTAAAAATTATAAATCTGTACGACAGCTTGTTATAAATTCGATATGCGGCTATAAATTGACAACTTTAGTTTTCGGAGTAGTCTCATAATTGATTCGTTGTAATATTGTATAAAGGCTTAATTGTTTTTGCCTATTGTTTAATGCCAAGTTATTTACATATAATATAGGCAGAATGCAAAGTGTCTTTATCGGATGTTTTGCGTGATTTTAAGACATTCACATCAAAAAATGTAATTAGTAAAATACAAGAAGCGCCCGAGAGCAGAAGAGAATAGATGTTAGAATATTTTTCAAAAGCATGTTTGCATCTGAAAAAAAACAAAATTATACAGTTTGGCAAGATGGTAATCAGTCAAAAGAAATATTTAGCACTTCTTTTTTTGTATAAGAAATTAGAATATATACATAATAATCCTGTTCAGGATTTAATAGTTGAAAAAGCAGAAGATTATTTATATGCATAATTAGATAGTTTCATCGATGTTTTTGTGCTAGATTATAAACCACTAATTCAAAATTGGAAATGATTGTTTTCGATAAAGGCACGGACAACATGTCCGCGCCAGCAGATGTTGGATTAATATTTATTGCATATAATTTGCGAAGATTAATGAATATACTCGGAACAGAAGTGCTGAAAGAATACTTAAAACTTGCCATCTCTTTGTGTACCAGATATTACATCAAACCCAGCTTAAATTAAGCCAATTTTATAATTTTCAACAATTTCATAAATCAAATAAAAAACAATTGCTTAAAATTGCTTATTTTTAATCAAAATTTTTAATTTTTTTGGGTTTTTAGGCGGACTGCCGTTATAGTGCATACGAATACGAAAAACAGCAATGGAAATAAATACAATCTACCATAGTTTCACCAAGAGCAAATAAAAAAGACAATATATGCCATTAAAACTTAGTATAAAACAATTTATTCAAATCCTTAATCAAGGAAAAGAAGTGATTGATACACTTTTTGGCAAAAAAGATACTTTGCAAAAAAATGAGATTATTCCTTATATCGCAAGTTCTAACCCCGAAAATGTTTTTGAAAGATTGACGTTACACGGTGTCATACACGAAAAAAATGGAAAAGTAAATCTTGATGACAGAGTAGTTACTCTACTTGAAGATTATTTAGAAATTGGCGAAATAAACACAGAAACAATTAGCGGTGATATAAAAAATCTTAAAAATAACATTTCTTATTATCGTAACGACAACCAGATTAAATATTTACGAGATATACGGAAAACTTTACGCAAAATAAACAATACAATAACAAGACAAATCATATTATTAGATAATCAAGTTGATAGAACTTTTAAAACAGAACAAAATTATTATAACAGATTACAGAAACTCAATAATTATAGAGAAGAAAGGGATAATGTTTTAGAATTAATTCACGAAACTGAAAATATTCTCGCAAAAGAAAAAGGATTTTTCAATAATGTAAGAGATGATGAAATTCAATTTTTGCAATACGAGCTTAAAAGAACTCTATACGATAACAAGGACTATTTAATTGCTATTCAATCACAAATAATAGAGTATATAAACAGAATTAAAATTAATCCTGAAATTGCTGAAAAAATTCACAAATTTAAAGAACTGAGAGATAATGCCGAATTTAGATTTAAAACAAATATCAATACTGTAATAAATAAAAACACTTCTCTTTTATTTTACAAAACAGATGCATTTAAGTGGAATGTTTCTATTGATTTTCTCACAAATACAGATACTGGAAGAAAAATTTTAAAAAATGCACGAAGAAAAATAAATAGCAAAGACAAGGAAGAAACTATCAAAATCAAAAAACAAATTAAACAACAAACAAAACAAAAAGAAGAAATACAAAGACTAGACATAGATAAGTTTTTTAAAAAATTCCAAAAAAGTGATTTAGATTTATTTTATTTTATTTTCACTAATGAGTTCCCTGTAAATATTCCACAAGAAATAGATGATAAATTAAGTTATTTTGTCGAAATATCTCTTGATTATGAGAAGGAAATTTATTTTAATAAAGAAGTCAAACACTATTTTTACAAGGATAAAAACGGAAAGAAAAACGAATTAGGATATGCCGTAATATTTCCAAATAAGCACTAAGTGCTATTTATTGTTGCTTACGCAATTCTGCAAAAATTTATGAATTAGTAAATTGCAATAAAGTAAATATATAATTAATTTTGACAGATTACTTAATGACTGAATATGAAAGAATTACCACAATATACAAACGAAATATTTTCGATACTAAGTAAAGGCAAGTTTATATCTGAAAGAGGTAAAAATGAAAAATATTTTTATGTAATCAAAGAACGTTTTAATGATTTGAAAAATTATTTTTTAAATATAGATTTCAAACTTGAATTCGATAACGGATATTTTTATTTTAGTAAACTAAATGCAAGTGAACAAGAAATTGAACGTAAAATAATTCAATTTGAGAAATTTCTTGATATTTTAGATTTATTCAACAGCCTTGACAATAAAATTGTTATTGGAACAAAATTTTCTATTGCAAAAATTACAGCCGAATGTGAAGACACACCGAGACTTGAAGAAAAGTTGAGAAAAATAAATATTGAAGGCAAAACAAATGATGAAAAAATAAAAAATATTGTAAAAGAACTTGAAAAGAATGATTTTATTGAGTTATATGATGAAATAGACAGAAAATATATTGTATTAGATGCCTATAACTACTTAAATGAAATTGTGTCAAAAATAAAAATAACCGAAAATGAACGAATATAGAATACTAAACCGCATTATTTTTATTAATGTGGCATCATTTGAATACGAAGTGGCAGAACTTAACGGAAACACTTGTTTTGTCGGCACAAATAACCTTGGTAAAACTACAATTTTAAGAGCAATTTTATTTTTTTATAGTGCCAATCAACGAAAGTTAGGAATTTCGGCAAATACAAAAAAAACGTTTGAAAAGCATTATTTTCAACATCAGCCCTCATATATAATTTATGAAGTTGCGACAGAGAACGGATTTTTTCATATTATGGTGTATAGAAATAGAGAACTGTTTTTTAGGTTTTTTGAAACTGAATTTAAAAAAGAGTTATACATCTCAGACGACAATAAAGTGTTTGAACCAAACGAAGTTATTGAAAATTGTAATGTCGCTAACCCAAAAATAAGATATTCAAACCAAATTGAAAAATTTGAACAGTACAGAGACATTATTTACGGAACTGACAAACAATATCAACGTTATTCGATTTTAAAAGGTAGAATTACAGACGGCAAAAAAATGTATAACAACATTTGGAAAGCTATTTCTAATATATTTTTAAGTTCAACAACAGATATAGAAGCCGATTTTGTAAAACAATTTATAGCAGATGCAACTTCCGACAGAACTTCAATAATAAAATTAGACCAAATAAAAACACGCTTATATAAATTTAGTCAGAAAATTGCTGATATTAAAACTTTTCAAAAAGATGATTTTGGGAAAAACTACTCTGAAAAAATTATTGATGAATATAATAAATTAGAAAAATTTAAAGCAAACAACAATTTAATAATAAAACAAATAGCAAGTGCTTATAAATTTGAAAAAAAACAGACTGAAATATTAAAATCCGAAATCGCAAAAAAAGAAATAGAGATAAAGCAAAAGAAAGAAACGATTATAAATATTGAAGAAAAACACAAAACAGAAACAACTAAAATAATTAAAGAAATAGGAATTTGGGAAGGAAAATTAAAAGACGCAAAGTTTCACAAACAAGAATATGATAAAATAGAAAATTTTAAAGATATTTTAAATCAAGCGACTAAAAAAAATAATTATTTAGATGAAAAAGAACAGGACACTAAAAAATATAATTCATTAATTGCACCTCTTCACGATATAAATGCACGATTTGAAACACTTTTCAGTAATTTAGAAACTGAAAAAAAACAGTTTTTTACACAAATAGAGACCAAAGCTCTTGAACTTGACAAGAATTTACACGAACAGGAAAAGAAAATTGAAAAGAATTTTTCCGAAAATGAAAAAGCTTTAAAAACTGAACAAGACAAGGAAACAAAAAAAACAATAGAAGAAGAAAATGAGTTAAACATTGTATTTAGTTCATTTAAGTATCAAAAATCCGAAATTGAAAACAGGAAATATTTTGAAGAAAATTTCAACGTAATTAATAAAGAAATAGATAAAATTAATACCGAAATAAAGAACAGAAAACGAGATGAAATAATTAAAACAAACGATATTGTTTCTAAAAAAGAAGCAATTACAGCAATTAGAAATCAATATTCAGAAAAAATAAACCAAGTAAGAACAGATTTTAACCGCAAGATTTCTGAAATAAAAGTCAATATTGAGAAAATAACTAAACGCCTTGAAAACTATGACAATACTTTATATAGCTATTTAGAAAACAATTTACCTGATTGGAAAAATAATATAGGAAAAATATGTAAAAATGAAGTTTTATTTGATATTGAAGGAATAGAAAAAAGTATTTCAAATAATAATACAAATATATATGGTTTAGAAATTGAACTTTCAAAATTACCCGAATTTACACATACTATTGAAAAATACGAAAAGGATAAGAAATTACTCTTGCAAGACGTAAAAAAACTTGAAAAAGAAAAATTAAATCAAATAAAAAATACAGAAGCAGAAAGAGACAACAAGCTTAGAAGTATTCAAACAAAAATCAAAGAACTTGAAACAGAAATAAGATATATAAAACATTACAACCAAATTGATACCCAAAAGGCAGAAAAAATAGATTTAGAAAAAATAGAACTCTCTGAAAAGGTAAAAGAAACCCGAAAAAATGATTTGAAGATTTTATCTGAGCAAGAAGAAAAAACAAAGAAAGAACTTCAAAAACTAAGAATTCAACTTGATACAATAAATAAGAAATTTGACAAACGATTAAGAGAGTTAAAAGCGATTAAGAATAAAGAAACGAAAAAAGCAATTGAGATATATAATGTTGAAATAGAGAATATAGAACTCTCAAAAACAAATAAAAATGAATATTTTATTTCTCAAAAACAAGAAATTGAAAAGCAACAAAAAAAGATACTTTCAGAAAATAATATTGATACAAAACTAATAAACAATATCAAAGAAAAGATTGAACAAGTAACTGATATTTTAAACGAAATCGAACAAAATTCACAACTTGTTTCCGATTACAAAAGACGTAAAACTGAATTGTTTGATAAAATTGATGATTTCAAAAATGAAAAGAAAAAACTAAGTGATTTTTTAAGTCAAATCGAACAAAAACATACAGAAAAAAAACAGCAATATGGTGATAAAATTGAGAAATTAGACGAAATAAAAAAAACATTATCAGATAAAAACAAAGTCTTTCAAGACGGATTAGACCGTTTTGAAGAAATTGAAGAAGAATTTAAAGAACATAAATTATTATTTAAAAATGCAATAGCTTCAAAGCAAGAAAAAAATCTCAACATAATTATAAATAGCTGGTATTCAAATAAAGATAATCTTAGAGACACAAAAGATGAACTAAAAATATTAGTTGATAATTTTGTGAGTAAATTTAAAGTAAATAATCACTTTGAATTTAAAATGCCCGATGAGATACAAAAAGGAGATTATGAGAAATTTGCAAAATTCTTAACTAATTTTATCCTTCAAAACAGATTAGAACAATCTGTAACCGAACTTGCAACACAATTTACAATGCTTGTTAATTCTATTTCTGATAAAGTAAACGACTTGCAATCTAATATATACGCAATACACAGAATTGTTAAACAATTAGAAAACGATTTTAGCAAAGCTCAATTTGACGATGCGAAATTAATAGAATATATAAAAATAAAAGCAGAACCAAATGAAGACAATAAAGTATTAAAACGTTTACAAGCAATTGCAAAATATAAAGAAGACAATTTTGAATTCTACGATAATCTTTGTTTCGATTTTTCACTAAAAAATAAACTTGCAGACAAATCAGTTGAGCTTATTATTAATTTGATAAGTGCAATAGAAGAAAGTCATACCGAAGAAATTGCACTGGTAGATTTATTTAATATCTATTTTAAAATAAAAGAAGGACAAAACGAAACCGACTGGACAGACAAACTAAAAGATATTGGTTCTGACGGAACAGATATATTAGTTAAATCAATTGTATTTATTACTCTTTTAAGTGTTTTTATCAAACAGTCAAAATCGGCATCAACACATCAATTCAGAATACATTGTATAATTGATGAAGTGGGTAAAATATCAGCACCCTATCTGAAAGAATTAATAAAATTTGCCAATAAAAAAAACATCTTTCTTATTAATGGATTGCCTAATGAAAGCAAATTAGAAAGAAAATATAATTACACTTATAAACTGACAAAAGAAGACGATAATACAGTTTCAATAAATCCATTACTTACTCATTTTATTGAAGCATAGCAATATGGAAATAAATCTAAAATTAGCGACGCAATTACATCAACTTGCACAAGGAGAAAACCTTAGTTTTAACGTTTTTAGCAAAAAAGCTCAAAATATTATTAAGCAATTAATAACTGACGGAGTATTATCTGACAATAAAATTATTCGTCGTAAAAAGGTTGTTTTTTGTACAAATACAGATAAGTTAGAAAAATATTTAGTTGCAAAATATGAAATATATGGTTTGCAAAAATATATAGACGCTCTACAAAATACGAACAGCACTAAATCAGATATGGTAAATGTAAGTGGAAACGCAAAATTGCAAACAAATACATCATTAGAGGGTTTTTTGCTAAAAGCTTATGAAAATATCAGTGGAAAAATTGACAATGAAAATATTAATCTTAAAACGACAAATGGAACGTCATTACATATAAATAATTGGCAAAATTTTGAAATAGATGATACTGCCACGATTGTTGTGGTAGAGAATTCAGAAAACTTTAAGCTAATTCATAAACAAAAGTATTTATTCAGTAATATAAAACCTGTATTCTTGTTAAGATTTGCAAATAGCACAGCAATAAGTAAATGGATAACACAAACAAATAATAATTATTTGCATTTTGGAGATTTTGATTTAAAAGGGGTTCATATTTATATTACAGAATTTAAGCAAAAAATAAATAAACCGAATAAATGTAAATTTTATATTCCTGATAATATAGAAATACTATTTGCCAATGAAAAAATAGGAAGTTCGGAAAGATATTTTAAGCAAAAACAAAACTTAAAAAACTTTGATTTTTCGCTTCATTCAGAAGTTGAAGATTTAATAGATATGATAGAAAAATACAAAAAAGGATTAGACCAAGAGTATTTTATTGATAACAGATAATATACTTGTACCCATACCTGTCCGAAAGAATAAATTAGGAAAAAAGCTCAAAATTTCCAAATTTTGAAGTGCAAACTTTAAAAAAAATATGAGCTTTATTCCATTGCATTAAAAATACAAAAAAACGGATACTCCATTATTAAAACAAATAATAGATTTAATACCAAAGTGATTTGTTTATCTGTTACAGATATTTAGCTTTATTAATTTTCCATTTACACACTTAACCTGCTATACTCTTTCTGTGTTACATCCTTATATCGAACTCAGGTTAATAATTACTTTTTAATATTTTTTATCCCATCATCTATCCTTTTAACAGTTTCTTTGCGTCCTAAAATTTCAATTATTTCAAATACTCCGGGTCCTTTTCCTTCCCCAACAAGAGTTAATCGTAAAGGATTCATAACTTTACCCATTCCAATTTGTTTTTCTTCGAGATAATTCTTAATAATTCGTTCTATATTAATAATATCAAATATTTCTAATTGTTCTAGTTGCTTTTTTATTTCCGATAATACTTGTGAAGTATCTTCTTTCCACTGTTTTTTAATAAATTTGGCATCGTATTCTTTTGGGGCTTCGAAAAAGAAATATGATTGCTCCCAAAATTCTGACACAAAACTTACTCTTTCTTTTACTACCCTAATAATTTTCGCAACATAATCGTCGTTAGATTTGATGCCCTTTTTGGTTAGTTCTTTATGAAATAATACTGTTAATTCGCTAATAGACTTTGATTGTAGATATTGGTGGTTAAACCATTTGGCTTTTTCGGGGTCGAATCGAGAACCTGATTTTCCAACTTTATTCAAATCGAAACTATACGAAAGTTCTTTCAAATTAAAAAGTTCTTGTTCTGTTCCGGGATTCCAACCAAGTAAAGCTAGCATATTTACAAAAGCATCTGGGAAATAACCATTTTCTTTATAACCCGAATAAATTTCTCCATTTTCTGTTTTCCATTCGAGAGGAAAAACAGGGAATCCTAATTTGTCTCCATCTCTTTTACTGAGTTTTCCTTTTCCGCTTGGTTTAAGTAATAAAGGAAGATGTGCAAATTCGGGCATTGAATTTTTCCAACCCAAAGCATCGTAAAGCATATAATGTAAAGGGAGAGAAGGTAACCATTCTTCGCCACGTATAACATGACTTATTTTCATAAGATGATCGTCGACAACATTTGCTAAATGGTAAGTTGGCATTCCATCAGATTTAAATAGAACTTTATCGTCGAGTTGAGATGTCTGCACGATAACTTTGCCCCTAATAATATCATTTACAATTACTTTTTTATTTTCAGGCATTTTAAACCTAACAACATGATTTGCACCGGAGTTTAACAATTCTTCAACTTCTTCATTACTTAATGTTAAAGAATTTTTCATCTTCCCTCTTGTAATAGCATTATACTGCTGAACATCACTCTTTTCGGCTTTTAATCTAGTACGCATTTCATCTAGCTCTTCGGCAGTATCAAAAGCATAATAAGCATTACCGGAACTAACAAGCTTATCGGAAAATTCTTTATACAAACTTTTTCTGTCAGACTGTCGATATGGGCCATAAGGACCTCCTTCTTCAACTCCTTCATCGATTTTTATACCACACCATTTCAACGATTCCATGATATAATCTTCGGCTCCATGAACATACCTTGTTCTGTCAGTATCTTCGATACGTAATATAAATTCGCCATCATATTTTTTTGCGAATAAATAATTAAACAAAGCAGTTCTTACACCTCCCATATGCAATGGTCCTGTTGGACTAGGAGCAAATCTCACACGTACTTTCCCGGTTTTCATAATTGTTATTTTAGTAATTACAAAGATATTAACTTTTGGGGAAACTTATTAACTAGAATAAAATTTTTATTCTAGTTAAATCAATACTTTTCGTAAAAAACGATTAAAAAATTATCATTATGTTTTAAATCAGTTTTTAATATCAAACTTTATTATAATTTCGCAACAAATTAATTAAGGAATAAATATAAACTCAATAATAATGAAAAACATATTAATAATAGGGGCTTCAGGTCAAATTGGTTCAGATTTAACCCTTGAATTAAGAAAGCGATTTGGAGCAAATAATGTAATTGCTTCTGATATTAAAGATGCATCGAAAGAAATAATGGAAGGTGGTCCGTTCGAAATTATTGATGTAATGAACACTAATAAAATGGCCGAAATAGTTGATAAATACAACATTACAGAAATTTATCATTTAGCAGCAATTTTATCGGGTAATGCAGAGAAACATCCTCGATGGGCTTGGGATTTAAACATGAATAGCTTGTTTAATGTACTTGATTTAGCTCGAGAAAAAAACATTAAAAAGATTTTCTGGCCTAGCTCAATGGGTGCATTTGGACCTACAACTCCGGCAATCGACACTCCACAACTAACCATTATGGAACCAAATACTGTTTATGGAATTAGTAAACAAGCAGGCGAAAGATGGTGCGAATATTATCATGAAAAATATGGATTAGACATTCGTAGTTTACGATATCCGGGATTAATAAGCTATAAGACTGAAGCAGGCGGAGGAACAACAGATTATGCTGTTGAAATATTTTATGAAGCACATAAAAATAAAAAATACGAATGTTTCATATCTGAAAATCTTGCTCTTCCGATGATGTACATGGAAGATGCCGTGAATGCAACAATTCAACTTATGGAAACAGCTCCGGAGAATGTTAAAATAAGATCGAGCTATAATCTTGGAGGTATAAGCTTTACTCCTAACGAAATAGCTAACGAAATAAGAAAATATATTCCCGAATTAGAAGTTACTTACAAACCGGATTTCCGTCAAGCAATTGCAGAGTCGTGGCCAAGAAGCATTAATGATGCTGCTGCTCAAAAAGACTGGGGTTGGAAACACGAATACGACATTACAAAAATGACAAAAGTAATGATTGAAGAAATTGGCAAGAAACTTGGGAAGTAGTCTTCTGCTATAATTATTTTTGCAAATAATAAGGGGTAATAAAAAAATTATTACCCCTACTTTATAAGATAAGTTTATATAATTATCCACATTTAGAATAACCACACGCTTTACAAATTAAGCACCCTTCTTGATAAATAAGATCACTGGAACCACATTCGCTACATTCGGTACCTACTTTAGCTTTTGTTCCATCAGGAATATATTTCTTTAAAGCTCTTTCTACTCCCATTTTCCAAGTATTAATCGAATCGTTTGTCAATCTTAACGAAGATACTAGATTTACAACACTGGGCAATGGCATTCCATGGCGAAGTACCCCTGATATTAATTTTGCATAATTCCAAAATTCCTTTTTAAACATATGCGACAAACCGCCAAGAGTATTATTATATCCGTATTTATCGGTGTATCTGAAATCGTACCGACTACCATTCTCGTCTTTCACTTTAATTATTTCGCCCTTTTTAATAGATTTTGGAATAGGGAACATTTCCTCATCGGCTATACCTGTAAATATCTCGTATGGTTGTCCGTCTTTTATTCCTACAAATGCAATCCATTTTTCGTCGTTATTATTAAATCTAATAATTTCTGCCTTTAAAATTTTAGGACGTTTGATACTTGAATTTAATTTTTTTCCTTTCTTTTTATTCGATATAAGAACTCCATCACGAGATCCTTCTCGATACACTGTAACACCTTTGCATCCGCTCTCCCATGCAGCAACGTATAAATCGCCTACTAATTTTTCCGGAGCATTTTCCGGCAGATTTATAGTAACACTAATTGAATGATCTACCCATTTTTGTATTCTTCCTTGCATTTTTACTTTACTTAGCCAATCAACATCTTTAGATGTTGCCATATTATAAGGAGATTTTTTAACTAATTCATCAATTTCTTCATTACTATATCTTCTAACCTCATCTTCATCATATCCTTTTATAGTAAACCACTTAATAAAATTATGATGAAAAACATTATACTCTTCCCAAGAATCTCCAATTTCGTCAACAAAACTAACATCGCTTTCTTTATCGTTAGGGTTTACTTTTCTTCTTCGTTTATATACAGGTAAAAATACAGGTTCGATACCCGATGTAGTCTGAGTCATTAAACTTGTAGTACCGGTTGGAGCAATAGTAAGTAAAGCAATATTTCTACGACCATATTTAATCATATCTTCGTATAAATGTTCATCTTTGTCTTTCAGACGAAGAATAAAAGGGTTGTCCTTTTCGCGTTGGGCATCGTACACTTCGAAGGCTCCACGTTCTTTTGCCATTTCAACAGATGAACGATATGCATAAATTGCAAGTGTTTTATGAACTTCTTCTGAAAAATCAATCGCATTTTCGCTACCATATCGCAAATTTAATGCAGCTAGCATATCCCCTTCGGCAGTTATACCTACACCTGTTCTTCGTCCTTCTTTAGCCTTAGTTTTAATATTTCTCCACAATTTATCTTCAACCTGTTTTACTTCGTAATCTTCAGGATCTTTTTCAATTTTATCAAGTATGGCATCTATTTTATCAAGTTCAAGATCAATAATGTCATCCATTATTCTTTGAGCATATCCTACATGTTCTTTAAATATTTCGAAATTAAATTTCGCATTTTCGGTAAAAGGATTTTCAACATAACTATATAAATTAATAGCTAATAGCCGGCAACTATCATATGGACATAATGGTATTTCTCCACAAGGATTTGTCGACACTGTTTTATATCCTAAATCGGCATATGAATCGGGAATAGACTCACGAATTACTGTATCCCAAAATAGTATTCCCGGCTCTGCAGATTTCCATGCATTATGAATAATTTTTTTCCATATTTTTCCAGCATCAACAGTTTGTTTATAACTTGGTTCGTCCGACTCAATAGGATATTGCTGTACATATGGTTTCTTGTTAATAACAGCATTCATAAATTCATCGTCGATTTTAACAGAAATATTTGCTCCGGTAATTTTACCTGCTTCAAGTTTTGCGTCAATAAATCTCTCTGCATCAGGATGTTTACTCGAAATGCTTAACATCAAAGCTCCTCTTCTGCCATCTTGAGCAACCTCTCGTGTTGAATTGGAGTATCTTTCCATAAATGGAACTATACCTGTTGATGTAAGTGCACTATTTAATACAGGGCTTCCTGAAGGACGTATATTCGACAAATCGTGACCGACTCCCCCTCTTCGTTTCATTAATTGAACTTGTTCCTGATCAATTTTCATTATTCCTCCGTAAGAATCGGCAGTATTTTTATTCCCAATTACAAAGCAATTCGACAATGATGCTTTTTGATATTTATTACCAATTCCTGACATTGGTCCTCCTTGAGGAATAATATATTTAAAATCTTTTATTAATGAATATATTTTTTCTTCACTTAATGGATTCTCATATTTTCTTTCTATTCTCGAAATTTCTTTAGCAAGTCTTTTGTGCATTTCGTCAGGATTTTTCTCAAATAAATTTCCATACGAATCTTTTAATGCATATTTATTTACCCACACTCTCGCAGCTAATTCGTCCCCCTTAAAAAACTCTATAGAATTTTCAAATGCTTCATCAAACGTATATGTTTTTTTGTTATTCTGAGAAGTCATTTTTACTTTTCTCTTTTCTTCTTTTGCTTTAACGTTCATCTTTTATGTTTTATATATATGCAATTACTGTTTTTCGACACATTTTAAATCTTACTGCAAGTTATAAATAGAAGTTAATTTGAACAGCATTAAATTACTTGTAGTTTTCAACATTCTAGACTAGTTATTAACTTTATTGCGTATTGCTTTGTATAACAGACAGATACCCATCAAGGAAACTCATACAAAATATCTTTTAAATACAAAAGGAGGAAACAGGAATTCTATTCACAAAATTTGTTAATAAAACATCTTGCTTTAAAAAAGATTTTAAAAGAACGGAATAATTATTTCTTTTTCTCATAATAAGAATAAGAATATCCATAATTATATTCATAATTACGCGAGCTTAATTTTATATCGTTAACAACAATATTTATGTTCTTTAATTGTTTTGATTCAAAATTTTTAAACATTCTAAACAGCAATTTTTCTTTTGAATAATTATGACGAACAACAAATAAATTAACATCGGAATATTCCATTAACAATAAAGAATCGGCAACAACACCAACCGGAGGAGTATCTATAAAAATATAATCGAATTCTTTGCGTAATTTTTCAAACAATTTATTTGTTTTATCAGACGCAATTAATTCGGATGGATTAGGAGGTATCGGACCGGAAGAAATAGCAAACAAATTCTTTGTATTTGTTTGCTGCACAATATCAACATAATTACAATTTTCACTAAGATAGGTACTTAAGCCTATTTTACCATCAATATTTAAAGCATTATCGGTTACAGGTCGTCGTAAATCGAAACTTAATATTACAAGCTTTTTATTAAACAATGCAAAACTAGATGCCAAATTCAAGGTAATAAAACTTTTCCCTTCACCGGCCATTGCTGAAGTAATTAATACAACTTGGCTATTTTTATTCTTTCCAAAATATTGAAAATTAGTTCTTAAATTACGAAAAGTTTCAGCAATAATAGAATTTGGAAAATCTCGGACAACCAATTTTGAATTTTCTTTGTTTCTTAGAATATTACCAATAATTGGAAAATCTGATAATTTCTCGATTTTATCGATACTATCAACCTTGTCGTTAAAATAATCGATAATTATTATTATTCCTATTGGAATTCCCAATCCTAAAATAAAAGCAATAATAAAGCACATTTTCTTGTTTGGAGAAATCATTCCTAGTCCAACAATACGTGGCTCGTCAAGAATTTCGTGTTTTGGAATATTAGATGCTTTTGCGATTTGCATTTCTGAACGCTTTTTTAATAAAAAAGTATAAATAGCATCATTTAATTGGAATTCTCGTTCGTAATTAAACAACTTTCTTTGGGTTTCGGGTAACAAGCGCACTTTTTCGGAGATTTTATTTAATCGATTATTAATATCGTCCAACGAAATATTTGCTTGATTTATATAACTCGAAACATTCTCTATCAAGGTCTTTTTTTGATTGTTAATTTTTAATTTTAAACCTTCCAGATAAGGATTGTCTTTCTTTGAATTTGCAAGTAATTCTATCTTTTCTGAATATAAATTTGTTAGTTCGCTAAGTAAGTTGTTTAACAACGGATCGGAAACTCCCATAGCTGAAGGAGCTATTAAATCTTTATAATTTTTATTTTTATTTAAATATTGTTCGAGATATTTATAATATTTCAATTTTAAAATTAATTCTGCTTTATTATTTTGCAAATTTTCTAATTTATTATATGCTTGTTGCGATTGAAAATCAATATTCATTACTTTTTCTTCCGACCTATATGTTTTCAGTTTTTCTTCAGATTTTTTTAAAGAATCGCTAATATCTGTCAGCTGATTGTTAATAAATTCTATTGTATTTACAGCAACCTGATTTTCTTTTTCAACACCACGTAATAGATATTCGCAAGATAATACTCGCAAGAAATCTTTCGATTTATTAATATTTACTCCATCTAATACCAAATTCACTACTGACGAATACTCTATATTATTAATTTCGAAAGAATGAAATTCTCTAACTTGCGATTCGAAACTCTTAAAAGCAAAAGCATAATTATTATTCTTTTTTATTCTATTTAAAAAATTGTCGTTTTTAAGTATTCTAAACGAAAAATATTCATTCTCAAGAACCTCGTTAAAAGAGACTGTATCGTTTATAGCAAAATCATATACTTTATTAACAAATGTATTGTTTGAATAGTTGTATAGATAAATTTCATCGGCGTTCGAATGAATATATATTTTACTACTATCTATAAAATCGACATAAACCTTTGCCAAAGCTTGTACGTGATTCCTATTAAAAACAATTATAAAAGGAGTGCTTTTATAAATTTCAATATCAACTAATTTCCCTACTTTGTAATACGAAATATCAAAATTTAATTTTTGCAATACTCGTTCTGTAAGTTTAAACGATTCGAGTATTTGAATTTGATTTTGAATTTTATATTCTGTAAAAGCTGATTTTAAAGAAAAGGCATTGTTTTGCAAAATAGCATTAGGATCCATAAGCGACCCTTCATCTTTAATAAGAATAGTATTTGAAACACGATATATAGGAGTGGTTTTTTTTACATACACAAAAGCTATTACAAATGATATGACTAAAGTTATTGGAAATAAGTACCAATAATTTAAGAGCTTATAAAAATAAGCTCTTAAATCTATTGATTCCTCCTGATATATATCGCTATTATTATATTCCATTATAAATTATTACTAATATTTACAACAATCTATTCTTATTTAAATAAAGCATATACTAAAGCTGCAGTAGAAATTGTTGATAAAAATATTGAATATGGGAAATTTTTAAAAGCAAATGATTTGCTTCCTAAAGCCTGAACATAAACAACATCGTTAGGCATAAGATAATACTGATCTAATTGAAGGATTCCATTATCTGTAAGATCGAGATTATAAACTTCAGATCCATCTAAAGTTTGTCTTACTAATTTTACTTTTTCCCTATCACCAAAATCTTTTATACCTCCTGCTTTTGATATAGCTTGTAAAACATTAATTTGCTTGTTATTTATAATAAAGGTATTAGGATGAGCAACTTCGCCAAGAACTGAAATACGAAAATTAATTAATTTCACAACTACAGTTGCCTCTTTAAAATATTCGTTAATTGTTTTTTGCAATAAATCGCTAGTTTCTTTAACTGTTAAGTCTTTTACATAAAGCTTGTCGATAAAGGAAAAATTTATATATCCGTCTTCTTCAATCCTATAACTATTTAGATTCTGATAAGTATTAGTCATTGGGTTTGGAAAATCGGTCTGAAACAATCTACTTGTTTTAGGATCTACACTAAAGACTTTAATATACAATTGATCGCCAGGTTGCAAATGATATGAAGTTTTACGACTATTTACAAAACCTGCAGTTACATCTTCTATCGTTTTTTCTTGAATAAGTCTTATCTTCTTTTGAGAAACACAAGAAGTTACCAATAAGACAAGAACAATGATTTTTAACAAATTTTTATTTAACCTTTTTTTCATAATTACATTATTTATTTTATGATTTTCATTTTCCTATAGCCTGATTAATACTAAGCTTCTGTTTGTTCTTATAAGCAACAACAAAAGCTCCTTTTACACAAGTTTTTCTTCGAATTCTAGATGCATCAGAAAATGAAGTATAATTACCAATGGAGTATTTATACCATACTCCTTCTTTAATAACAAAAATATTTTCGTTTAAGCAATAAATATTTTTAAGCTCACTTATAGCTAATTTTTCAATACTTGCTGCAATCTGAACTTTAAAAACTATACTATTACCTATGTTAGGCCAATCATATATTAATTTAGGTTCGAAGCTATTATTCGCTTTCAACAAATTTACTTTTGCTCCATTTTTATATGATACTACAAAGGCGCCATCTATTCCGCATTGTTTTCGATTATTACTTGCCATACCAATATCGTCATACTCGCCGATAGAATATTTATACCATCCTTCTTCTTGTATTACATGTACTTTTGCATTTCCTGAATATATTTTTGAAATAGCATCTTTAGATAATTCATTTCTGCTTGCAACAATTTGCACCTTATAAATTAGCTTATCGGTAATTGGAAACTCTCCGATTTCAACTCTAGTTTTGCCATACATTGGAACAGATTTTCCTCTTGCAACATCAAGCGATATTTTTTCTCCATTACGATACGCAACAACAAAAGCTCCGTTAACAGCAATACTTTTTCTAGAATCTAATGCAGAATTATATTCTTTATAACTTCCTATAGAATATTTATACCAACCATTTTCAACTATTAAATTAATATCTTGACTTCCTGCATAAATCTGTCCTAAAAACCTGTCGGGAATTGGAGTTTTACTAGCAGCAATCTGAACTTTATATACTAAATCTGATACAACAGCATATTCTTCTTTTGTATTACTAAGTTCTTCGGTTTTATTTTCTTCTTTAACTTCAGGAATAACATCAGCAAGCTCATTTCTTTCTTCTTCTTTTTTATACGATACTATAAATGCATCTTTAACAGGTATTCCCTTGCGAAATTTATCTGCATCATCATAAGTATTAAAAGCCGAAATAGAATATTTTTGCCACCCTCCTTCATTAATAATATTTACAACTTTCTCTCCATTATATATTTTTTGCAAGGCTCCTTGCGAAATGTGTTGATTATCTGTAGCAATTTCAATTTTATATAATAAATCTCTGTCTATAACAGTATTATCAACAATCTTTTCAGGAGTCTCTGTTTCTTCTTTTACTGCAAGCTGTTCTTCTACTTGAAGCTGTTCTTCTTTTTTTGTTTTTTCGGCAAGTAATTTAGCTTCAATATTTGAAACACTATCTGCTAAAGCAGTTTTTATTTCATTGGGAATAGCGTCCGATTCGTAAAGATATTCGTACCAAGCCTTTCTTAAGGTTTCTGTATTAAAATTACCTAATTCATTTAACGAACTAATCACAGATGCAGCTTCAACCTTATTGGATAATGACAGGTAATCTAAATAATCTTTTAATAATTTCTCATCAATTTTAAGATTCTTAATATTTTCTTCTTCCTGAACAGTATTATTCTCGGGATATGTTTCAGAAGATATTATTAAAGTTTTTGTATCGGGAATTGTTGACGATACTACAAGATCTTTATTAATATTTTCTTCTACTACCGGAGTTTCCTCTTTAACTATCACTATATCATCAGCAGATTGTTTTATTTCTTCTGATAAAGTTAATTTATAGGCTTGATTTTCTTTTGACAATCCTAATTTTTCAAATTCTTGAGCTTCGGATAGTTTCTTATATACATTTTCAAGATTTTTTTTATCGTCGTAAGCATTACTTTGTAACATTTCTGCCCGATAAAAAAACTCATTAGCTTGTTCTTCTAATAATTTTAAATCTACAATATTTTTATCATCAGAATTTGCTGTGTTTAAATAATTTAATACCAAATCTTTATAAACATCATATTCTAGTTTATTTGCGTCTTTTTGAATTTCAAGAGCTTCTATTTGTTTATCAAATGCTTTATCTTTTAGTTTATTTACTTTCTTTTCAATTTTCGAATCAAAAGCTGATGCTCCTCCCAAATCAACTTCTTCAATTTCCTTATAATATTTTTCTGCCTCGTCATTTAATATATCAGCTTCAGAATTCAATTTTTCAGCTTTTTCTAATTTTGCTTTATTTTCTTCACTAATATCAGTCTTCTCTTGAGGAAGAGCCGCATATAAATTAAAGCAAGAAATTACTAAAATAAAGCTAACAATAAAACAATTTTTAAAGATTACCATAATAAATGTTTTGATATTGTAATATAATTTGGGATAAATAAAGTTTAATTTATATGTCAAAATACTATCCCTTTATTGTAATAAAACATCGTTTCGAAATTATTGCATTTATATTAAAATTACAACAATTCCGCATTGAGATTAAACACCACAAAAAGATGATATACATCACTATTAATAATAAACGTTCTAGAGATGTTGCACCAAGTTATAATTATATATTAATAGAATCAAGTATTTTAGCTGTTACTCCTTTCTTACTAATTACATATCGAGCAGCAATTTCTCCAGCCTTACTAAGTTTCTGATTTGAATTAACAAAAATATTCAAATTTGTTTCGAATTCGTTATATGAGCATATAGAAAAAGCTCCATTCTTTTTAATTAATTCAATAGCTTCTTTAAATTTAGAATAATTTGGTCCGAACATTATAGGAATACCATAACAGGCAGCTTCTAATACATTATGAATACCTTTGCCAAATCCACCTCCTATATATGCAACATCTCCATATTTATATATTGATGATAGTAATCCAATATTATCGATTATTAAAACTTTGTACGAATCAATATTCTCTTCATTAGCTTTTGAATATCTAATTACAGTAATATCATTAGATATATTATTTTCAATTCTTTTAATATTTATTTCATCAATCTCGTGAGGAGCAATAATATATTTTACATTATCTTGTTTTTTATTTATATACGAGGTAATAATTTCTTCATCGGGTTTCCATGTACTTCCGGCTATAAACAATAGTGAATTCTTTTTGAAATTATTTATTATAGGCAATTCTTTTGCTTTCTTTACTATTTCATAAACCCTGTCGAACCGAGTATCTCCGGCAATAGTAACATTAGCAATACTTATTTTCTCTAATAATTTTTTCGATTCTATATCTTGAACAAAAAAGTGACTAATATTAAATAAAATCTTACGATACCATTTTCCATACCATTTAAAAAAGATTTGATTTTCTCTAAAAATTGAAGAAACAATATATAATGGTATTTCATTCTTTTTTATTTCTTTAATAAAATTATACCAAAACTCATATTTTACAAAAAACACAATATCGGGCTTAATTATATTAACAAATCTCTTTGCGTTTTTAGGTGTATCAATTGGTAAATAAATAATATAATCGGCATTCTCGTAGTTTTTTCTAATTTCGTATCCCGATGGAGAAAAGAAACTTAATAATATTTTATAATTGGGATATTCTTTTTTAAATTTCTCTATTAAGGGTCTGCCTTGTTCGAATTCGCCTAACGATGCACAATGAAACCATGCTATTTTATTATCAAAATCAATTTTACCAAGATTACTAAAAAGATTCTTCCTGCCATCGACAAATAACTTTGCCTTAGCATTAAACAACGAAGATATTTTAATAATAAAATAGTAAATTCTTATAGAAAAATTATATATAAACTGCATATTCTCTTATTTATTCGAACAATTAGCTACAAAAATACTTATAAATAATATTTTTTTTTCTAAAATAAGATCTTTTTCAGCAAAAAACTTATTCACCTAATATTCTGCTGGTTACAAATACGTAAAAGCAAAAAATTGCACTTATAATTATAAAAAAAAATAATTTTGTTAATAAATATATTGTCAAAAGCATTGTTTTTGTTATATTTTTTATACTTTTAACACTGTTAAGAATTTCTTAATACCCTAACCCTAAAATTTAATCTCCAAAAAGATCTTCATTTGAAGGTCTTTTTGTTTTCATCAAAAATCATTTTCAATAGCTTTTATAGCAGGCAAATTTTTCCCCTCTATATATTCCAATAAAGCTCCTCCTGCAGTAGAAATATAACTTATTTTATGTGCAAGTCCATATTTATTAACAGCAGCAATAGAATCGCCTCCACCAATTAACGAAAATGCTCCATTGTCGGTAGCTCTGGCAATAGACATAGCTACTTTTAATGTACCCATAGAAAAATTAGACATTTCAAATACTCCTATTGGACCATTCCATAGTATTGTAGCAGAATTTTCTATTATATCGGCAAAATTATTCGCCGATTTTATTCCAATATCTAAACCCATCCAACCATTTTCTATTTTGTCTATTTGACAATGTTTTATATCGGCGTTATTCTTAAATTCATTTGCTATTACACAATCGGTAGGAAAATAAATTTTTACGTTATTTTCGTGTGCTTTTTTAAGAATATCGATGGCAATATCAATACTTCTATCTTCAACCAAAGAATCTCCAACTTTTCCACCCATAGCTTTTATAAAAGTAAAAGCTATACCTCCACCAATAATCAAATTATCAACTTTTTCTATTAATGATGAAATAATATGGATTTTTGTCGACACTTTTGATCCACCAATAATAGCAGTAAAAGGCTTTTTCGATTTATTTAGTACTTTATTAATATTGCTAATCTCGTTTTCTACCAGATAACCAAACATTTTATTATTTGGAAAAAATTTAGCAATCGAATACGTAGAAGCATGAGTTCGATGCGCTGTTCCAAAAGCATTAAATACAAATACATCTCCTAAGTTAGCAAGTTCTTTCGCAAATTCTTCATCATTATTCATTTCTTCTTCATGAAATCTAAGATTCTCTAGAATTAACACTTCTCCCGGCATCAAGTCATTAGCTGTTTTTCTTGCATCTTCGCCAATACAATTATCTACAAATTTTACATCTTTATCTAACACTTTGGACAAATAAGGTTGTATATTCTTAACAGATAATTTCTCTACAACTTCTCCGTTAGGTCTCCCAATATGAGTAAGAAAAATAACAGAACCTCCATCGGCAAGAATTTTTCGGGCAGTAGGTAAAGCAGTAATTATTCGTGTACTATCAGTAATTTCGTTATGCTCGTTCATTGGCACATTAAAATCGACACGCATAAGGACTTTTTTCCCGAAGAAATTAAACTTATCTATAGTAAGAGTTTGTTTAATAGCCTTAATGCTAGGCAATTCCTTTCCTTCGATATATTCGAGTAAGGCACCACCTGCAGTAGAAATATAACTTATTTTATGAGCAAGACCATATTTATTAATAGCCGAAATAGAATCGCCTCCACCAATTAAAGAAAATGCACCATTATCGGTAGCTCTGGCAATTGCCATAGCAATTTTCAATGTTCCCATAGAAAAATTCGACATTTCAAATACTCCAATTGGACCATTCCATAAAATTTTCTTAGAGTTCAAAATTATTTCTTCAAACTTATTTGCCGATTTAATACCAATATCTAAACCCATCCATCCGTCTTTAATATTAGCAATCAAACAGAGTTTAATATCTGCATCATTATTATATTCATCAGCAACAATGCAATCGGTTGGAAAATATAATTTCACTTTCTTTTTCTTAGCCAAATCAATTATCCTAGAAGCAACATCAACATATTCATATTCTACTAAAGAATTTCCTATTTTTCCTCCTTGAGCTTTTATAAAAGTAAAAGCAATTCCACCTGCAATAATCAAATTATCAACTTTCTCGATAAGAGCTTCTATAATATGTATTTTTGTAGAAATTTTTGACCCTCCTAAAATTGCAGTAAAAGGATGTAGCGGTTCATATAATATTTTATCAATATTTTTCATCTCACTCTCTACAAGGTATCCGAACATTCTATCGTGAGGAAAATGTTTTGCTATTGTAGTTGTAGATGCATGAGCTCGGTGAGCAGTTCCAAAAGCATTATTAATATACACATCGCCTAAAGATGCTAATTGTTCAGCAAATTTTTCATCGGCTTGTAATTCTTCGTTATGAAAACGCAAATTCTCTAACAATAATATCTCTCCTGATTTTAACGATTGAGCTTTTATTTTTGCATCTTCTCCAACACAATTATCGGCAAACAAGATTTTTCTATCTAAGAGCTTTTCTAAATAAGGCAATAATATTTTTAGCGACATCTCTTTGCAATACTTCCCTTTAGGACGACCTAAATGAGTTATTAAGATTATTGCTCCTCCATCAGACAAAACTTTCTGTACAGTAGGAATTGCTGTAGTAATTCTTGTAGCGTCGCTTATTTCAAGCCTATTGTTTAAAGGAACATTAAAATCGACACGTATTATTACTTTTTTATCGGAAAAATTATAATTATCAATAGAGTACATGGTTTATATTTTTGTTAAAAGGGATAAAGATAAAAATTATATTTTTATTTACCTTTGAGACTTCAATTGGGCTTTTAAAAAAAGTTTAAATCGCAACAATTCAAACTAAAATATAAATATAATTAACATATGTTATTTAAAGATATAATTGGACAAGATAGTATTAAAAAGAAATTAATACATACGGTTCGTGAAAATAGAATTAGCCACGCTCAATTATTTTTAGGTTCTGAAGGTTCCGGAAAATTGGCTTTAGCCTTAGCATATGCTCAATATATTTCGTGCGAAAACAAACAAGAAAATGACTCATGTGGAGAATGCTCTTCATGTAAAAAATATCAGAAATTAATTCATCCCGATTTACATTTTATTTATCCTATTTCGAAATCAAAAATCGACGCACACGAAACGCCTGCAATTTGGAGAAATGCCGTATTAGAAAATCCTTATTTAAACCAATTTATGTGGTATGAACATTTAGGTATAGAAAACAAACAAGGAATAATAAATAAAGATGACAGTACCGAAGTAATAAAAATCTTAAATCTAAAAACTTTTGAATCGGAATATAAAATAATGATAATATGGATGGCAGAAAAAATGAATTTATCGGCAGCCAATAAATTACTAAAGATTATTGAAGAACCTCCCCAAAAAACATTGTTTTTACTTATTGCCGAAAATTCCGAACAAATATTACCTACTATTTTATCGAGAACACAATTAATAAAAATTCCAAAAATCGATAACGATAGCATGTTTTCGTCCATTTCAAATAAGTTTAAATTAACCAACCAAGATGTAAAAAATGTTACAAGCTTATCTAACGGAAATTATTTAAATGCCTTAAATATTATAAATAAAACAGATTCCGATTCCGAAAATTTCGACTTATTTGTTCAATTAATGCGATTAAGCTATAAAAATGACGTTTTAGAATTGCTTAAACTTGCAGAAAAGCTATCGTTACTAGGTAGAGAAAAACAAAAAAACTTTCTTTTATACTCATTACAATTGTTACGAGAAAATTTTATGTTAAATATCAACAACGAAAAAATTACTTATTTATCGAAAAAAGAAACAGAATTCTCAAAAAAATTTTCTGCTTTTATTAACAAAGACAATATATATCAAATTGCCAATGAGATAAATTCGGCAATTATAGATATTGAAATGAATGGAAATAATAAAATAATATTTTGCGATTTAGTTTTAAAACTTGTAAAATTAATAAAATAATTACTTTTGTAGATTACAATAATTCATTTAGTATTATTATATTAATTAAAAAACAAATATAAACAAACAGGGATTTATTATAAGAAATAATTCCTACTTTATAAAACATACAAATATGTATAATCAAGATAATAACGACGATCAAGATAATAAAGATAGTTTAGCAATAAACCCAACAAATTGTAGCAGTTGCAAATCAGGAAATTTCGACAAGTTAAATACTTATAATTGGTTAGATAATATACCTGCATCGATTCAAAAATCGGATATTATTGAAGTTAGGTTTAAAAATACGAGAAAAGAATATTTCAGAAATGTAAATGAATTGCGCTTAAATATTGGAGATATTGTTGCAGTAGAGGCATCGCCCGGTCACGACATTGGAATAGTATCTTTAGTAGGAGAATTAATACATATTCAACTAAAAGAAGACAATATTACACTAAAGCACGACGAACTAAAAAAAATATATCGTAAAGCAAAATCGGCAGATATAGAAAAGTGGAAAGAAGCAATATCGTTTGAAAACAGCACTATGCTTAGGGCAAGGGAAATAGCTTCTGATTTAAATCTTGACATGAAAATTGGGGATGTAGAATATCAAGGAGATAAAACAAAAGGTATTTTCTATTATATTGCAAGCGAAAGGGTTGATTTTAGAGAATTAATTAAAATTCTTGCAGAACAATTTAAAATTCGCATAGAAATGCGCCAAATTGGGGCGAGACAAGAAGCAGGAAGAATCGGAGGTATTGGTTCGTGCGGACGAGAACTTTGCTGCTCGACATGGATGTCGAATTTTGTTTCGGTAACAACAAATTCTGCTCGTTATCAAGAAATTACTTTAAACCCACAAAAACTTGCCGGCCAATGTGGAAAACTTAAATGTTGTCTGAATTATGAAGTAGATTGTTATATTGATGCTCAAGAAGGATTTCCTCAAAAAAATGTTCCTCTAAAAACAAAACAAGGAACAGCATACTACATGAAAACAGATATTTTTAGAGGACTAATGTGGTATTCGTTTAAAAAAGAATTATCGGTTAATATTTCTCCTGTTCCGGTTGAAAGAGTTAAAGAAATAATACAACTTAACAAAGAAGGTAAAGAACCAGAAATATTAATTGAAAATGTTGAAATATTAAACAATGAAAAAACACTTGATTACAATAATGTTGTTGGTCAAGAAAGTTTAACTCGTTTCGACATCAAAACAATAAACAAGAAAAAAAGAAATAAAAAAAGAAGAAATTATGACAAACGATAAACTTTTTAACTTCGTAATTGTAAGCATTTTTATACTTATATTGTTTTCTTGTAATTCAGAAGAAGTGTATGAAAAATATATACAAATTCCTGAACAATCTTGGGAATCGTCGAATACATTAAATTTTGATGTAAATATTCAGGACACCTTAAGCCCACATAATATTTATATTAATGTACGCAACTCTTCGAAATATAATATGAGCAATCTTTATATATTTATAACAACAACATCGCCAGAAAATTACACTTTACGCGACACTTTTGAATGTTTTCTTGCCGACGAAAAAGGGAAATGGTTAGGAAATGGTTGGGGCGATTTATACGAAAATAAAATTTTATATAAAAAAAACGTAAGATTCCCGGTACAAGGAAAATATAATTTTAAATTCGTTCAAGGAATGCGAACAGAAAAACTAAAACATATTTCTGATATTGGATTAAGTATAGAAAAATTAAATAATAAATAAAACTTTTCTAAAACAGTGGTTAAAAGAAAATTAGCAAGGTTTTCTGAGATGAAAACCTTTAAAAATGTAATACAACCATCATTTAACGAAGTATTTGAATGCGATTACAAATTAAAAGGCAATTGGGGAAAACAGTTTTTTAAAAACAACAAGCCTATTGTTCTTGAGTTAGGTTGTGGAAAAGGGGAGTATTCTATTGGATTAGCAATAAAATTCCCCGAGAAAAATTTTATTGGCATAGATATTAAAGGAGCAAGAATTTGGCGAGGAGCAAAAACAGCTATAGATAATAATATAGCAAATGTAGGTTTTATTAGAACAAAAATAGATTTTATATGTTCTTTCTTTGCAAAAGATGAGATTTCAGAAATTTGGTTAACGTTCTCCGATCCTCAACCAAAAAAAGCACATAAAAGGCTTACATCATCGCGATTTCTAAGTTATTATCAAAAGCTTATGATTGATAATGGTGTTATTAATCTAAAAACCGATAATACTAACTTATACAACTACACATTAGATGTTGTTAATACTAACAATCTAGAAATTGTAAATAATATTTACGATATTTATTCTTCTGAAAATATAGACAGCATACTTTCGATAAAAACATTCTATGAACAACAATTTCTTAAAGAAGAGAAATGTATTAATTATCTAAAATTCAAACTAAAAACCAATATTAATCTTGAAGAGCCCGAACCCAAATAAAGGATTTTTCGATAAAGTTTACGATATAACCAAGCAAATTCCATATGGGAAAGTAACTAGTTATGGAGCTATTGCCAATTATATTGGAAGCCCACAAGCAGCACGTATGGTTGGGTGGGCAATGAATAATTCACATTTACAAAAAGAATATATTCCTGCTCATAGAGTTGTAAACAAAGACGGTATTCTTACCGGGAAATTACATTTTGGCAATACAAACACAATGCAGCAGTTATTATCGAACGAAGGTTTATTAATTGAAGATAACCAAATTATTGATTTCAAAAAACATTTTTGGAATCCAAATTTTGAGTTGCGATAATTAGTAAATAATAATTATATTTGCACTCTAATTTTAATTTAAACTAAATAAGAATAGGCGTAATGATTACTAATAAACAAATATTAGATACCCTTAGGAAAGTAAAACATCCGGAAACAGGGCAAGACATTGTTGCCATGGGAATGGTTGACGATATCAATATTAATGAAAAAGATTTATCGTTTTCGTTAATATTTAAAAAAAGTAACGATCCTTTTGTTTCATCATTAGAAAAAGCTTGTAAACAAGCAATTCAAGAATTTATTGCAAAAGATATAATTACAAAAATTAATATTAAAATACCCGAAAGTAAAAAAGTAACACCAAAAAAACCCGAAATAAAAAAGCTAAGTAATGTAAAAAACATAATTGCTGTTGCCTCAGGAAAAGGAGGAGTAGGAAAATCTACTATGGCAAGTAATTTAGCAGTATCGTTAGCTAAAACAGGAGCTAAAGTGGGTTTAATCGATGCCGATATTTTTGGTCCATCAATTCCTAAAATGTTTGATGTAGAAGGACAACGTCCTATTGTTAAAAAAGTTGACAATGTAGATGTAATAGTACCAATTGAAAAATATGGAGTAAAATTATTATCTATTGGATTTTTTGTAAATCCTGATGACGCTTTGGTATGGAGAGGTCCGATGGCTACAAACGCTTTACAACAAATGCTTCACCAAGGAGATTGGGGAGCATTAGACTATTTAATTTGCGATTTACCTCCGGGAACCAGCGATATTCATTTAACATTAGTTCAAGAGGTATCGGTTACAGGAGCAATTATTGTTAGCACACCACAAGATGTTGCTATTGCCGATGCAATAAAAGGAATCAACATGTTTACAGGAAAAAACATCAATGTTCCAATACTTGGTTTAATCGAGAATATGTCGTGGTTTACACCTGAGGAATTACCGGAAAATAAATATTTTATTTTTGGTAAAGATGGCTGTAAAAAATTAGCGGAGACAAAAAACATTGAGCTATTAGGTCAAATACCCCTAGTTCAAAGCGTTAGAGAAGGAGGCGATTACGGAAGTCCTATTTCTCTTAAAGAGAATTCTATTATTGGCAAAGCTTTTATTACACTAGCCGAAAATTTTATTAAGGCTAACAATAAAAGAAACGAAATATTAGAACCAACAAAAAGAGTTGAAATTAAAAATAACTAAATCTATTAATTAAAAATATTCCCATGTCGAAAAATGCAGAAATGGAACAAAAAGTAAAAACCACACTAGAGATGTTACGACCATATTTACAAGCCGATGGTGGAGATATTTCATTTGTTGAAATAACCGATGATTTTATTCTTAAAGTTGAACTTTTAGGAGCCTGCGGTTCATGTCCTTTTAGCTTACAAACTCTAAAAAACGGAGTTGAACAAGCCATAAAAAAAGAAGTACCTGAAATAAATGAAGTTGTTGCAATAAATATGTAATAAATTTTTTCCTAAAAACATTTTGAAAAGCTGTTCGTAAAAAGACAGCTTTTCTTATGTTTATTTTTTAATAATTTAATATTTCAATCATAACAATATTTTAGTAGATTTACAGTTTTCATACTAGTTATAAATAAACAATTATAATTTTTACTCTAAAGTATAATTAAAAATATTCTATTCTAAAAACAAGAAATCTTGAAAAATAAAAATTTAAAAAATATTATTTATTTACTTTTCATAAGTATATTTATGTTTTCTTGTTCTACAAAGAAAAATACCTTTGTTACCCGTTCTTTTCACAATGTAACATCGAAATTCAATATCTATTTTAATGCAAACGAAAGTTACAAAGATGGAATTACTAAATATAAAAAAAACTATAAAGACGATTACTCTCGTATTCTTCCAATTATTATTTATCCGAATGCATCATCAGCCTCATCGATACAACCACAAATGGAACGAGTAATTGAAAAATGCTCGAAAGTTATTCGTATGCATTCAATTACTGTTAAACCAACTTTAGGTAGTGGAAAAATTTCTGATAAAGAAAAAGCTTTTTACAAGAAATCTGAATTCAACAACTATGTAGATAACAGCTACTTATTAATAGGGAAAGCCCAGTTTTACAAATTAGATTTTTCTTCGGCAATAAAAACATTCGAATATATTGTTAAAGAATATAATCAAGAAGACTCGAAATACGAAGCAAGCATATGGCTTGCCCTATCGTATTATGGAAAAAATGAATATCGAGAAACAAAAGAAATTTTTAAAAAACTTCAGAATGATGAAGATTTCCCTAAAAAACTTTCTTATCTATTATCAACATCAATTGCAAATGTTTACATTAACCAAAACAAAATAGATAAAGCATTACCTTACGTTGAAAAATCGTTAGAATTAGCTCGAAAAAAAGACGAAAAGTTACGACTGCTTTTTATTCTTGCTCAAATTAACGAAGAACTTAATAATTCGGAGAAAGCGACATTTTATTACTCTAGAGTAATAAAAAAGAATCCTCCCTACGAAATGACATTTAATGCAAAAATTAAACTTGCCAGTTTATACAAAGGCGAAAATGATAAAAAAAATATTGATGCTCAATTGAAAAGCATGCTTAAAGATGAAAAAAACCGAGATTATCTCGATCAGATTTATTATGCTTTAGGCAATATAGCCTTAAATAAAAATAACAAAGAACTAGCCTTACAATATTATAAGCAATCGTCTCTAAATAGTATTTCTAATGACAATCAGAAAGGCTTGGCATATCTGGCTGTTGCCGATATATATTTTGAAAATTCTGAGTACACCCCTGCGCAAGCCTATTACGACAGCACTGTTAAGTCGTTAAATCCCACATATCCCGGATATTCTGAATTATTAATAAAAAACAATAATCTATCGAAATTAGTAGTAAATATCGTAGAGGCAAATTTTCAGGATAGCATACAAAAAATTGCTAAAATGAGCGCAATAGAAAGAAATATTTTAATCGATAAAATTATTGAAAATGTTAAAGAAAATGAAGTAAAAGAAAGAGAAGAAAAAATCTCGGGTAATACAAGTAGATTTAGCCAAAACACAAATAGATATCGGGAAAATTATGGAAAAAGTGGAAAATGGTATTTCTATAGCCAAGAAGCAAAAAGCTTTGGAGAGCCTGATTTTCAACGCAAATGGGGAAAAAGAAAATTAGAAGACAACTGGCGAAGAAAAAACAAAACAGACCTGAGTATTGTTGGTATTGACGAACAAGAAACAACAAAAGAAGAAATAAATAACAAAACCGGACTTAGCAATAAAAGTAGAGAGTATTATTTAACAGATATTCCACTAAACGATTCGTTAATACAAATATCGAATAAAAAAATGGAAAAAGCTCTCTTCAAAATTGGAGAAGTTTATATGAACAATTTAAAAAATAATGAAGAAGCAATTAAGGCATTTATTCATCTCGACAAAAAATTCCCGAAAGGAAATTACAATTTACCATCGTACTACTATCTTTATAATTTATACAAAACAACAAATAATAATGCTCTGGCAGAAAAATATAAGAACCTTATTATTAATAGCTACCCCGACTCAAAATACTCAATGGTATTAACAAATCCCTATTTCTTTAAAGAATTAAAAAAGAAAGAAATTGAAGAAGAAAAATATTACATTACAACTTTTAATCTTTATAATACGAAAAATTATATAACTGTAATTAACAATTGCGAACAAGCTAAAAAAAAATATAAAAACTCGGAATTACTTTCGAAATTTAGTTTTTTAAATGCATTAGCCACCGGAAAACTTTATGGAGTAAAACAACTAAAAAAGAAATTAACAGAGGTGTCAGCTAAATATTCAAAAACCGAAGTGGGAATAAGAGCAAAAGAATTATTAGTAAGTATAGAAAAAAACGAGTTGAATCCGACATTAACACAAGTAACTAAAACCAAACTAAGCAAAGTAGACACACAAATCACAACAACAAATAAACCAAATATAGATATTACAAAGAAAGTAATTGAAAAAGAAAATCTATATAGATTAAACGAAAAAGAGCAATATTATTTTGTGTTAGTAATTGATAAAAATATTGATGTAAATATGTTAAAATTCAAATTAATAAATTTTAACATCGACTATTTCTTACAAGAAGATTACTCAACCGAAAACAAACTATTTAACCAATATTTCGAAATTGTTAGTATAAAAACCCTTAAGAACATAAAAGATGCTACTGAATATTACGAAATTTTTAATGTAAAAGAAAATTCTATACTCGATGACTTTAATAATGTTAATTATCAGTATTTCATAATCTCAATTGATAATTATATTACACTAATAAAAGAAAAATCGGTAAGAGAATACCTTCTCTTTTTTCAAGACAATTTCTTAAACAAATAAATATTTTATAAATAGATATTGATTTATCAATAGTTAATTAGTAAATTTATATAAATTTGATATTAAGCTATATATTATATGAGTAAATTGAAAATATTATGGACCGATGATGAAATAGATGTACTTAGACCTCATATAATATTTCTCGAACATAAAGGCTTTGAAGTTACAACATCAACAAACGGCATCGACACAATAGAGTTAGTAAATAACGAATACTTCGATATTATCTTTCTCGACGAAATGATGCCCGGACTAAGTGGGTTAGAAACTCTCGATAAAATTAAAAAAATTATCCCCGACACTCCTGTTGTTATGATTACTAAAAGTGAAGAAGAAAACATTATGGATAATGCAATAGGAGCGAAAATATCAGACTATCTTATAAAGCCAATAAATCCTAATCAGATATTATTAACAATTAAAAAAAACATTAATCCCCAACACCTAATATCGAAAAAAACTATTTCGAATTATCAATCGGTTTTTAATAAAATTAGTTCAGAAATTAATAATTCTATTTCATTTTCTGATTGGGTTAATATATATAAAAAACTAGTTTATTGGGACTTAGAATTAAATGATCAAAATGACAAAAGTATTAACGAGGTGTTAATGATGCAAATGACAGAAGCCAACAAAGGCTTTGCCAAATTTATTAAAGAAAATTACATTAATTGGTTCGAAGATACTAACAAAAGACCTTTAATGTCGCCAAATTTGTTTAAAGACCGAGTTTTACCATTATTAAATAAGGGCGAAAAAGTTTTTGTTTTAGTTATCGACTGCCTTAGATACGATCAATGGAAAATAATATACCCATTAATTAAAGAGCATTTTAAAATTGATTCGGAAGAATTATTTTGTAGCATATTACCTACAACAACACAATATTCGCGCAATTCAATTTTTGCAGGTTTAATGCCTTACGATATTGACAAACTATATCCACAATTATGGTTAAACGACGAAGATGCCGGAGGAAAAAACCAATCTGAAGAGAAATTGCTTGAGAAACAACTCGGACGCTTCTCTATAAATATTAAACACAATTACGAAAAAATAACTAACCTTCAGGCTGGAGAAAAGATTGTAAATAATATTAGCAACTTATTAAATAACGATCTTAATGTATTTGTATATAATTATATCGACATGCTTTCGCATGCTCGTACCGATGTTGATGCTATAAAAGAACTTGCCAATGATGAACCTGCTTACCGTTCGGTTACTTTATCGTGGTTTAAACACTCTTCGCTTTTTGCTCTGATAAAAAAATTAAAAGATAAAAATGTAAAAATTATAATTACCACCGATCATGGAACAAAAAAAGTAAAAACGCCAATTAAAGTAATTGCCGACAAAAACACATCGACAAATCTTAGATATAAAAATGGAAAAAATCTTAATTACAAAGAAAAAGATGTGTTTGCAATAAATAATCCAGAAAGTATTCGTTTACCAAAATCTCATATAAGTACAAAATATATTTTTGCAACAAATAATTCGTATCTTGTATATCCTAATAATTATAATTATTATGCAAATTATTATAACAACACCTTTCAACATGGAGGCATATCAATGGAAGAAATGCTTATTCCGTTTATTCAATTAAGTGCAAATAAATAATTTTTAATAATGATAAAAAATTTAAACTTAAATAGTTTATCTGATCTTGACAATGTTGCTAGAAAGTTTCTAAAACTAAATGACAACAAAAAAGTATTTGCATTTTTTGGCGACATGGGTGTTGGAAAAACCACATTTATTAAAGCATTATGTAACGAAATGGGTGTTGTAGATATTGTTAACAGCCCATCGTTTGCCCTTGTTAACGAATACCAAACAAATAAAGAAGAAATAATATATCATTTCGATTTTTATAGGATAAAAAATATAGAAGAAGTATATGATTTTGGATACGAAGATTACTTTTATAGTAATAATTATTGTTTTATAGAATGGCCCGAAAAAATTGCTGAAATACTCCCCGACGATGTTGTTTTTGTAAGATTAACAGAAGAAAAAAATGGGAAAAGACAAATACAATTTCAATAATAAAAATTAAGAATAATTAAATATTTGAAAATACCATCAAAATATTATAAATTGTCATTCAATAATATGAATAAATAAGTTTAAAATATTTTATCATGCCAAATAAAAATAACTCAACAGGATTTGTTTTCGGAAAATCAGGATTACTTCCACAAGAAGAAATATTAGAAACATTAAAGCAACGAAAGAAACTTATTATTGGCATACCAAAAGAAGATTCTAATTTAGAAAATCGAGTAGGACTTACTCCCGAAGCAGTTGAAATGCTAATCAATAATGGACATGAAGTAATAATAGAATCGGGTGCAGGATGGTCGGCAAATTACTCCGATAACGATTATAGCGAATGTGGTGGTTACATTATAAAAGAAAGAAAAGAAATTTTTCGTTGCGATATAATATTAAAAATAGCTCCGCTTTCTATCGACGAAATAGCTTTATTAAAAGGAAATCAGATAATTCTATCATCATTATATCTATCGACTCGTAACGATGAATATATTCGAATGCTAATTAAGAAAAAAGTAACTGCTATTGATCTTGAAGAATTAAAAGACAACAATAATAATTATCCTGTAATACGTTCGATGAGCGAAATTTCAGGAACAACTTCAATACTAATTGCAGCAGAATATTTAAGCAATACTCATAATGGCAAAGGTGTATTACTTGGAGGAATTACCGGTATCACACCAACCGAAGTAGTAATTTTGGGTGCAGGAAATACAGCAGAATATGCAGCCAAAGCAGCATTAGGCTTAGGAGCAACAATAAAAGTGTTCGACAACTCAATAACAAAACTTAAACAACTACAAAGAAATTTATCGACTCAAATATATACTTCCGTTTTTCATCATCAAGTATTAAAGAAAACTCTTAAATCGGCCGATGTACTGATAGGAGCATTACATAAAGACGATTATTATCAATTTTTTATTACCGAAGAAATGATTAAAAATATGAAAAATGGCTCGGTAATAATCGACATGAATATTGCTCAAGGAGGATGCATTGAGACATCGAAAATTACAAATCATAAGAATCCGGTATTTACAAAATACGGCGTTATTCATTATTGTGTTCCCAATATAGCTTCGCGAGTTGCTCGAACAGCATCTATTGCTTTAAGCAACGTATTTGCACCAATATTATTAGATATTGCCGATGCAGGAGGAATAAAAAATCACCTTAAAGAAAATATGGGAATACGAAATGGTGTATATATATACAATGGAATACTTACAAGCAATAAAATTGGTAATCTGTTTGGAATTCCTGCAAAAGACATAGACTTATTAATGGCCGCCTTTTAATTTATTGTATTTTTAAAATTGCTAACAATATTAAAAACTTGCCCTAATTTGCATACTGCCTGCATGTACAACATTACTGTTAGCCGGTGCTCTTCCGTTATATACTATACTAATATCGAGCACCTTTGTTATTCTGCGTTGAAATAATATTTCCCATGTAGAGTTTTTCCCCGGCTTCAATCCTTCAAGCATTTCGTAAGCTATAGCTGTATTAGATATGTTGTTATAATTTATATTAATAATATTTGCTGTAAGGAACAAACTCCCATTCTTTGGCGAATTAAGTTTAAAAATTGTACCCAAATTATATTCTTTCGATTTCTCTGATGCAAGAATATTCTCTTTCTGAGAATACTTAAATTTAAAATCAATATCGAAATAAAGTCCCGGTTGAAATTCTACCGTTACTTTATTAACCAAACTATTTATATTATAATTTTTCGAAGAAAAGAATTCAGATTCATACTTCTTCTCTAACATCTCTATATCGTCGATTAAAACAATAGATTTAAGAACATTCCATCGAAAACCCAGACTGTTCAGACTTCTTGATCTCATATCGCAACCATTCATCAAAAATATCTTATTGTTATTTTTCTGATAAATATAATCGACACTAAATTTTGCATTACTTCTATTAAACGAAAATGTATTACGTAAAGTAGAATTAAAATTAATTACACTTGTGTCGTTAATACTTCTTTCAAAAGGATTTAGATTTTGTGCAAAATCGTCTAAAACACTCTTTTGCTTAATTCTAAAAGCAAATCTATTAGAGAATCTCGAAACAAATTTATTAATAACACTTTTCTTTTTTAACAATGCTCTAGGACTTAAATTAATTACCTGACTAAACTCATTAGAGAATATCTTAGTATAATCGGTACCCGGCATATATATTCGAATATAGTTTCCTTGGTCTTTAAATTTTGCTATTTCGAATTCGTTAAGTTCAGCAACAGCATTATTGTTATAATCGCTCCAAGAATATATCCCCTGCCCTTGAGCAACTTTTATATAAGAATATTCTCGTTTGGGCTCGAGTCCCGAACCTATTTCGTAAAACAATGATGATGAAAGAGCCCCTTTTAAAGCTCTTACACTATAATTTGCACGAGCTGTCAGAGAATTATCGGGTTTACTCGCACTAATAATTGTATCGTTAATAACTAATTTCCGATAATTAATTAGAGTGCTAATTTTTTGATATCTATTCTTCATAAGATCGTAACCAACAGAAATATTGTCGGAAACAGAGCTTCTTTTTAAATAGTTTTCGTTTGGCAGATAATCGTATCGGCGCATATAATTAGCAAAAAAATTATTCTTTGTAGAATCGCTATTTCGGATAAAAATCTTATACGAATAAAATAAAAAACTATTACTTCTTAAACTATCATTCTCGATATTATGCCATTGATTATTTTCTGATTCGCTTTCAATTCCTAACTCAAAATTTGTAATTTTTTTAACAAAAGATGCAGAATGTCTTATAAATTTTGTTTCGTTAAGCAATGATGATGTATTTAAAGCACTCCCCATAAAACTAAAATCGTAATTCTGTTTATTAATAATAGTTGATAAGGTATGATTGTATCCGGTATAATTATTAGAATAATTCAAATATTTAAAATCGTAAACAGAATTTACAATTTGCTTATGCTGATAGTTTATTTTAAAATTCAGTAAATTTTCATTACTCAAATACTTGTTTTCTATATTCCAATCTCTATCGAACTCAACAATTTTAATTCTTTCTATTTCAGAAAAATCTTTATTAATATTTTTATATAATAAAGTAGTATGTATTTTATTTTCATTGTTTTTAAATTGTATTTTATTTTCTAATTTAAATAATAATGCATAACCAATATTATCGTCGTTATTTTTATCGGAAAAAGTATTTACATCATTATTACTAAGCGAAATTTCGAAAAAAGAATTCGTATTTTCCGATAATTTAATATCGCCACCAATACTTATCATTTGTTTTTTCTTGGGTGTTACAAGAACTTTTACCGGTTCATATTTTCCTTGCAACGCTCCATTTAACGGAGCTATCCATTTATATACTTTCCCATTTGCGGCACTGCTTGTTAAAATATAATTACCATTATTTTCGCCAACTAACGAAAAACCTAATTTATAATATGCTATTTCGCTATTATTCGAATATTCAAATATAGAATACATCACTCCGGCTACCATTGTATCGGTTTTTTCGTATAATACAATATCTTTACGATATTCTACACTATCGACATTTTCGGTAAAAGCATTATTTATGCTATCGCCAATATTAAATAATAATTGTTTCTGATTATCGCTAAGACTTTGAGTTAAAGTTTGATTTTTTGCATCTTGTTCGGAATAAATATTTAACCAAAAATCGCCTTTATTAGTTTTCAATTCGTTAGTATTCTGAACTAAAAATCGAGCATAGCTCCTCTCCGAATATTCATATTCTACAACAATTCTACTATCTTTTGTTATTGGTTGACGAGCAGTAAAACTTAACTCCGAAGAATTATAATTAATAACATAATCTTGGTCTTTCCCTCGTTTTAATATTCTACCATTAATATATATCTTTTCAGAACCTGCAATAATAATTATATATTGCTCGTTCTCAGAGCCTGTAAGTTTATAAGGTCCTTGATTACCTTCTTGTGCGTTAATGTTTTTTTTACAATACTTTCCTTTTGCAATAGCTCCACTAATTGAAGTTATTAAACTAGTATTTGCCTTTTTATTTAATGCGAATTTTGTTTTAACATAAGCTCCCTGCACTTTCTTATTATAATTCATAAAATATCCTCTAGGTTTCGAAATAAGAAAATCGCCACCAATAATTTTTGTATTATCGTTATACAAAGAAATATACATCTTGTCGAATTCGTTCAATTGCTGAGAATTACCCTCGGGTTGAATGGGTATATTTTTATCAGAAATTGCTGCTAAAATCTTAAACTTATCGTTAAACTTCCCCGACAATTGTAAATTCAAATTAGAATTTATAACTGCATCTCTATTATTTCCGAAGGAAATACCACGCGACAAATTTCCACTTTTATTTATCTGATTATCGTTAAAAAATTCAAATTTATTACTTGTTTTTGTCGGTGTCGAATACCTAACTATTTCGCCTACTTTATTAAAATCTTCAATTTTTTTATGATAAGTGTTTGCCGAAAACATAATAGGAAAAACTCTGTATGAAAGATAAATTCTTGTATTCTTTTCTAATATTTCGGAACTAATTACTACTATAGAAGAAGCATAATTCACATTATACAAACTATTGGATATTAGTTTATTATCTTGCGAATACATTATCAACGACCCCGGGACAATAGACAAACTATCTAATAATAATGTGTCGGAATTAATATAAACAGTTTTATGTCGTAAATTACTTAGCTCTTGCGAATAAGACGACTTAAACACAAAAAAAACAAGCAATATGTATAATATTTTTTTCAATTCAAAACATACTTTATTCTTTATAATATCAAAAGAACGAAAAAAAATGCTATTTGTTGAATAGATTCAAATATATAAGAAATAATAGCAAGTTAAAGTTTGAATTTTATTTTATAAAAAGCTATCTTGTAAATTCATTTTTTAAAAATTCATTGCAATGATTAAAAAATATAATATACCATTAATTCAAGATGCAGACTTAAACGGAAAAATAGTTTTAGTTAGAGTTGACCACAATGTAGTAAAAAAAGGAATAATTCACGACCCATACAGAATAGACGCTACTATTGGGACTTTATATCATATAAATGCCAAAGGCGGTAAAATTATATTAATGTCTCACGTTGGTCGCCCAAAAGACAAAAAAACAGGCGAAATAAATATCGACAAACATACTTCGGTTAAACCAATTGTCGATTATCTACAAAGCAAACTACATATTAACATGAAGATTCCCGAATTTTTCTCTCACGAGAAAAAAGGATATCTCGGAATAGAAACCTCAATAAATCATTTAATTCGCGAACTAAAACAAGGAGATATAGATGGTATTTATCTCCCAAACACACGCTGGTTTAACGGCGAAGAAGCCGGAGGCAAAGAAGCTGACAGATTTGCCAATCAACTTGCAGGTCTTGCCGACATCTATGTTAACGACGCATTTGGCTCGTGGCAACCACACGCATCAACTGTTGGCGTTAATAAATATCTTCCATCGTATGCAGGTTTTCTTTTACAAAAAGAAATAGAAAATCTCGAACGAATATATAATCCACAACAACCATTTATTGCTGTTGTTGCAGGTTCTAAATTCGACACAAAAATCGAATCGCTTTATGCACTAATAAAAAAATCAGATTATCTAGTTCTAGGTGGTGTTATTTATAACGCTTACTTAGCGGCAAAATATAATATCAATATCAAAGGAATATCTGACAAAGACATGAATCACGCAAAGAAATTCGTTGAATTCAGCAAAAAATATCCCGGCAAACTAATTGAATTGCCATACATTATTGAATCTGATATCCTTGATGGACGAATAGAAGGCAAATATCGAGTACATAATATTCATGATTTAAAACCCGGAACAAAACTAAATTACATATTAGATATTGCAAAAGAATCGTTTAAAGAAGAAAATGTTAAAAATATTTTTGCATCGGCAAATACTATTTTTGTAAATGCCGTTATGGGATTTACCCCCCACTTTAACGAAGGCACAATAGCTCTCGACGAATTAATCGACGATAATGCCGAAGCAGTAAAGCTCTATGGTGGAGGAGATACTATGCAAGAATTAAAACGATTACTTCCCGGCTTATATATTGTTGCTCTCGATAGTCCGAAATATTATATTTTTACCGGTGGCGGTGCAGTTTTAAAAGCAATTCAAGAAGGAACAACATTAGGATTAGAACCTGTAAAAGCTCTAACTAATTCATAATTAAACAAAATAGAAAATACTGAAATAATATTGCAAAGTTTTTTTAATATAATAATGGAAATATTATTGTACTTATTATTTTTGCATATCGAAAATAATATTAAATATTAGAAAACTATAAACAAGTTAATCAATACAAAAATGAAAGCATTTAAAGCCTACGACATAAGAGGAATATATAACGAAGATTTTACCAAAGAAGATGTCTACAAAATAGGTTTTTTTCTACCCGAATTATTAAAAGCCGAAAACATTCTTGTTGGTAAAGACGCACGTATTTCTTCCGATGAAATATTCGAATACTTAACTAGAGGAATAATCGACAGTGGAGCTAATGTTTACAATGCAGGATTATCGACAACCCCAATGATTTATTATATAACAGCAAAACATAATTTTCTAGCATCGGTACAAATCACAGCATCGCATAATCCGGCAGAATATAACGGGATGAAAATTTCTAAAAATAATGCCATGCCTGTTGGATACGATACAGGGCTTAATAAACTCGAAGAAATGATTAATACCCGTGAAATTGTTCCTGCACAAATGAAAGGTAAAATAATCGATTATAAGGTAAAATCGGAATATGTTAATTTTCTTAAAAAATATGTTACAGACATTTCTAATCTTAAAGTAGGAATAGATTGCTCTAACGGAATGGCCGGCTTATTAATTAAAAAATTATTAGGTAAAAAACCAGAATATATCTACGATAATATCGATTGCACATTCCCAAACCACGAAGCAAATCCATTAGTACAAGAAAATGTCAAAGACCTTAAAAAACTTGTTGTAGATAAAAAATGTGATATTGGAGTAATTTTCGATGGCGATGCCGATCGCGTTATGTTTGTCGATGAAAATGGTAAATTTATTTCTCCCGACCTGATTATTGGATTAATGGCTCACTATTTTCTCGATAAAGAGAAAGGGAATGTACTTGAAGACATAAGAACATCGAAAGCTGTAAAAGAATATGTTGAAAAACTAGGCGGAACCATGCACACATGGCGTGTAGGACGAGCATTTGCAGCCTACAAATTACGCGAAATAAACGGCATTTATGGTGGAGAACTTGCCGGACATTATTATTTTAGAGACTTTTTCTATTCCGATTCAGGAATACTTGCTTCGTTAATAGTACTTAATTTAGTATCGAAATTTAAAGAAGAAGGAAAAAAAGTTTCGGAACTAATTACAAAAATAGGAAAATACTCAAATTCAGGCGAGATTAATTTCAAGATTGAAAAAAAGCAAGAAGCTATGGAAGCAATAAAAGACTATTTTATTGCCAAAGAAAAACCATTAGAAATTCTCGATTTCGACGGATATAGACTCGAATTTAAAGATTGGTGGTTTAATGTTCGGCCATCGAATACCGAACCATATTTAAGATTCTTGGCTGAAGCTGATAACGACAAAATACTCGAAACAAAAATAAAAGCAGTAAAAACAATTCTTAAGAAATTTGAATAACCAAACTATAACTTAATCATGTCTTACAAATCTATATTATTAATACTTTCGTCTATTTTTTTTATTAATATCTCTTTACTGTCGCAAACCACAGATAGTATAAGAAAACCAAAAATTGGTTTGGTTTTAAGCGGTGGAGGAGCTAAAGGCATAGCACATATTGGAGTACTGAAAGTTCTCGAAGAAGTAGGAATAAAACCCGATTATATTACAGGTACCAGCATGGGAAGTATTGTTGGAGGTCTCTATTCATTAGGGTATAGTGCCGATGAATTATCGGAAATAACTAATAATGCTAATTGGATTAAATTATTATCCGACAATCTTTCTTTAAATAAAATTGTTATGGAAGAAAAATACGAATCGAAAAAATATGTATTAAGCTTTCCAATACGTAATTATGAATTAACATTACCATCGGGATTAATTGAAGGACAACAATTACAAAAATTCTTTGCCGATTTATCTTGGTCTCTGCCTCTTCAAGAAAGTTTCGACAGCTTACCTATTCCTTTTCGTTGTATGTCGGTTGATTTACTAAGTGGACAAACAATCACACACTCATCGGGAGATATCTCCGAAGCCATGAGAGCCAGCATGTCTATTCCCAGCATTTTTGCCCCCGAGAATATCGACACTCTTTTACTTATTGATGGAGGTGTAACTCAGAATTTCCCTGCAAACGAAGTTAGAAAAATGGGTGCAGACATAGTAATTGGAGTTTATGTAGGATTTAAAGAAAATGTTACCAAAGAAGATTTATTCTCTTTATCGGATGTATTGTCTAGAGCAACAGTTTTAGGAGGTATCAATAATGCGAAAGGACAACTACAAAATGTTGATATACTAATTATCCCGGACTTAGAAGGATACAGTTCTTCGAGTTTTTCAAAATCGAAACAAATTGAATTAAGAGGAGAAGAAGCTGCAAGAAAATTTTACCCACAATTAAAAAAACTTGCCAATAGCTTAAATTTAACTTATACACCGACAAGAAAAATTAATCAAGCTGAAAAAATTTTTATTAGCGAAATAGATGTAAAAAATATACGCTTTATTAAAAAAAAATTTGTGATTGGGCAATCGGAATTACAAAACAATACCTATATTACAAAAAAAGAACTGCTCGGCGCTATTGATAAAATATACGGCACTCAATACTTTACAAAAGTATCGTATAATCTTGAACAAAAACACGACAATACATACAAACTAGTTTTTATATTAAAAGAAAAAACCCGAGCATTTCTAAATTTTGGTTTACGCTATGACAATCATACAGGTGCCGGTGCAAAAATCAACCTAACTCTAAGAAATTATTTAATTCCTGCGTCGCATATTATACTTAGCGGAAACTTATCAGAAAGTCCGGCTCTTCATTTCGAAATAAATAAATATTGGGGTAAAAAACAAAAATTAATAAATTTCTATTTCCTAAATTTGAATAATGACGAATCTCCTTTTTATGATAATGGTTTTGATATGGGAACATACGACCGTGTATCTATGAATGGAGGTCTAGGGTTAAAATACTCTATAAACTTAAATAAACAAATAGGAATTAAAGGCTTATATGAGTATAGCAAAATAATGCCGCATGAGAACTTGAAAACTTACTTGTCGGCAGAAAATTTTAATTATTACAAAACAACAGCTTTTGGATATAACCCATATTTTAGTCTAAATACCACAGACGACTTATACTTCCCCCAAAAAGGTTCAAAATTAAATATTCAATATAAATATTTATTTAATCCAAAAGTTAGCTATAGTAATATCGATAATCAGACACTTAGTAATTACAATTTTAATCCTAATCAGGATTCTTATAGTAAATTATATCTTAATTACAATTATTACATTAGTTTCTTTAATTCTCTGACTTTTAATATTGGCTCAGATATTGGAATGAATTCCAATGACGCCGGATTATCGAACTATTATATATTGGGAGGTTCCTATTTAGATAATAAAAGAAGCTATATTCCTTTTGCAGGATTAAATTTTGGGGAATTAGTAGTAAAAAATTATGCCACACTTCATTCAGAAATAAACCTTAAGATATATACAAAAATATTTTTATCGTTTAAAGGGAATATTGGATTCAATACAGAATCAGCAAACGATATGTATTCCTTTGTCAAAAACAGCACCTTAAATTCTTACATGAAAGGGTATATGGGCGGAATAAAAATCGATTCTCCAATAGGACCAATTCAATTAATGATTGGCGATAACGATTTCGACAGTAATACCAGATGGTATTTCAGTATAGGGTATCCGTTTTAATTTATTATGGCTATGATATAACATATTGTGGTTTTATATTTCTTGCTGAAACAAATGCATCTTTAGATGTGAGCACGTAATCAAGATATTTGCTCACATCATTACCCGCGCAATACGTAATATCCTAAACCAGTTCATATAGTTTTGAAGATAGCCAGTAGCCACTCCATTAAATTGTTTTAGCCAATCCTTAAGCAGATGATGGATATTATTTATATTCTGGATATGATAAACTTTATCTTTTACATGTTGTCCTTTTGATGCATTGATTTTAATGTGCTTAAGCTCTTTACTTTTTGCAAAACTCTCATAGCTTCTATGACTATCGCTGCATAAAACAGAAGCTTTCTCGCCAATCCATTTGCCAAGGCATCTATCAATCTGTTTTGCTGTTATCCTGCCTCTACCGGCTATTTCAATTATTGGTTGTTTGTTCCTGTCTGTTGAAACTATTACTGCAACATGTTCATTATTGATTCCTGCTTTTGAAGCTTTGCCACCACGTTTGCGTGGGTTTCTACCTTCAATCTTTTTATTGCCTTTTTCGGAATACAAAAAAAAAGTTTCATCACCTTCTATTATCCCTTCTAGCTTAGTACACCCAACATTCTTGAATGCACCGATAATTTTATGACGCCATAAAAATGATGTTCTATATGAAATTCCTACATGTTTAGCTGCTTCTCGTAATGTCATATTATTGGCAATACAATTGAGATACGACCTCCATTCATCTTTCTTTTGTATACATGAAACTGAAGTGCCTGTCAAATTATTAAAAGTTTTCTTGCAAGACCTACATTTATATCGTTTTCTTCCTTTGTAATTACCATGACCAACTATGTTATCACTTTCACAATGCGGGCATGTAAATTTTTCTTTTTCTTGAAGATCTTGCCTTACTTCAATTAATTGTGCAATGGAGGCAGTAGAGTCATCAAGCTCTAGGTTGATACTGTTTATCAACATTTGCTGTTCTTTTTTAGATAGCAATTTTATATCGATTAATATATCTGTAATTGTTTTCATGCTCAAAGATAATAAAAAAATATCATTATCCACATTTAGTTATATCATAGCCAAGAAAATATGTTTTAATTTTATTTAATAAAAGTTTGAGTCCACTCCGAAAAGTCTTCATATTACAAATGTATTAAAAATAAAATATGAATAAGTCAAGTTGAAAAAATATTTTTTTATTAAAATGTTAATAAGTCAACTTTGTAACATGATGAAATCCAGAAATATATAAACTTATTAATTATTTTATAACATACTGAATATCAAATAGATATAATGCAATAATTTGTTCCACATGGAACATAAAACATTAAATATCAGTTTCTTAAATGAATTATTTGTTATATCTTTGAATTAATATTAAAAATAATGTTTAGAAAAACAGACACAGCACATCAACTTTCATTACAAAGTAATGATCATATTTTACAAATAAATCATCAGTTCAATTTACAGATGAAACAGCATGGCAAAATGTTTTTTACAATCAGTTTGTAAGCCGCATTGACGAAAATTTATTTTCAATATTATTTTCTTCCGAAAATGGTGCTCTCAATGCTCCAATCAGAACACCAATCGGGATGATGATACTTAAAGAAGGCGAAGGATACAGCGATCAAAAATTATTTGAAAATTGTCATTTTAATTTACTGACACGTAAAGTGTTAGGTTTGACAAAT
>Ga0190303_1000013_pt1 | contig 80302 bp, 73 predicted proteins | sample 48700701_MG_FD_161672 | JGI IMG/M metagenome (GOLD analysis project Ga0190303, IMG submission 161672) | Hydrothermal vent sediment bacterial communities from Southern Trench, Guaymas Basin, Mexico - 4870-07-0-1_MG | ecosystem: Environmental > Aquatic > Marine > Hydrothermal vents > Sediment ... | reverse complement strand
TTTCCAATTTAATCTATCCATTTGGTTGTATTGCCAAGGTGCTCCATTGTTTTCAATATTTGTCATCATCATATTTAACTCTTGAGGTGCTGCAGATTGCTCCATTACTAAGTAACGACGCATATCTACAATTATAGCTAATGGATCTATATTTACAGGGCATTCTTCTACACAAGCGTTACAACTTGTACAAGCCCATAATTCTTCTGGTGTTATATAATCATTTAATAATTGCTTACCATCATCAACAAATTTTCCATTTTTATTGATATTATCTCCAACTTCTTCTAGTCTATCACGAGTTTTCATCATAATTGCTCGTGGAGATAATTCTTTTCCTGTTTGATTTGCCGGACAAGATGAAGTACAACGTCCACATTCTGTACAGGTATAAGCATTCATCAATTGTACCCAATTTAAATCTGTTACATCACTTGCTCCAAATTTTTCTGGAACATCACTTTCACTTTCTGGAGCCGCTGCATATGGATCTGCATCAGGGTCCATCATTAACTTTACTTCATTAGTTACTGCTTCTAAATTGTTCAGTTTACCTTTTACGTTTAGGTTTGCATAATATGTATTTGGAAAAGCTAATAAAATATGAAGGTGTTTTGAGTAGTATAAATAATTTAAAAACACTAAAATTCCTGCAATATGTATCCACCAAGCTGTACGTTCTATTAAATACATACTTTCTAAAGTAAAGCCACTAAATATTGGTGTAACAAATTGACTCATTATGTTTCCAGAGTTTAATTCTTGGAAATGCACATCTGTAGCATTCATTAGTAAAAACAATGACATTAATACCATTTCAAAGTACAAAATGTAGAGTGCATCATTTTTAGGAAACCCTTTCATTTCTTTATTCCAAAAACGAGGAATTCGTAATACCATTCTTCGTATCCAAAAAACTATAACTGAAATTAATACTAATAATGCTAATACTTCAAATGAAGCTATTAAAAAATTATAAAAACCACCTAAAAAAGATAAAACCCTGTGTGTTCCAAAAAGCCCATCTATTATAATTTCAATAACTTCAATATTAACAACAATAAAACCAACGTACACAATAATATGTAAAACCCCTGCAACTGGTCTTTTCACCATTTTAGATTGCCCTAAAGCAATCATAGTCATATTTTTCCAACGTGCTTTAGAATTACCTGCTCTATCTACATTTTTGCCAAGCTTAATATTTCTAATAACGTTTTTAACGTTTTTTACAAAAAAACCAATCCCTATTATCAATAGAAATGCAAATGCAATGTTATCAATATATTCCATACACTTTATTTAATGATTCATTAAAAGTATAATTTCAACCTTTAATAATTTATTCACTAATAATTTTGTAAAACAAAATCAGAAAGCAAATTTAATTTAATATTTTTAAACTTTACTTGTTTTTAAAAATTTTACAACTAACTATTCAATATTTCACACAGTAAGTCTAATTGTTTAAATTATATACATCAATAGCTACGCTACTGTTTTAAGAAAACAGGAATGGTTATATTAAAATTTTTGGAGAATAGACTATTTAACTACTGATTACTGAGATTTTCTAATTTTTTATTATTTTTCTATTTCTGGCTTATATCCTTTATCTTTTTTTCCAAATAATGAAAAATGAACAAAACGTTTAGGGTGTAATTTCATTTCCCTTACTAATTCTTCTAATTCTTTGGAAGCATTTGTTAAGTTAGTATACATACCTTCATCGTTTATTAGTTTACCTAAAGTTCCATCTCCAGCTTCAATTGTTGCCAATATTTTATTTAAGCTGGTTACTGTAGTTTCTAGATTTCTAACAGTTACCCCTAAATTTGAATTCACTAAAGTATCAGAAAGTTTAGCTAAATTACTTGTCATTAACTCTGCGCTAGCTAATGTATTACCAAGCCTTTGTTCGTTAGAAGTAATTAATCTATCAACCGATTCAGAAATATTTTTAAAGTTTAAAACTGTTTCATTTAGGTTCGAAATACTTGCTTTTAATTTATTCCTACTATTAGTATCAACAATATCATTTAAACTAACTAATAAAGAATCTGCACTTACAATTACATTTTCAACTTTTGCTTGTAAAGGGTTTAGTTTTTCTGTTACGGAAGAAAATATATCTGATTCTATTTCACCTGGCAAGAAATCACCTGACATTGCCATTTCACCTTCGTATGAAGGTACAATTGCTAACGATTTACCTCCCATTAAACTAGCGCTGTATATTTTAGCTATACTTTTTTTTGAAAACTCTAAATCTGTTTCAGCACTAAACTCAACAATTAAATGACCTCTTTTTTCAGGGTCTTTATTGAACTTTATACTTACAACTTTACCAACATCTACGCCATTAATTGTAACTACACTTGCGGTATTTAAACCTTGTACATTATTATATTCTGTTAAATATGTTTTGGATGGCCCATCAAATAAATTAAGCCCCTTCATGAAGTTAAATCCCCATATAAATAACGCAATAACACTTACTGCAACAATTCCTGTTTTGACTTCTCTAGTAATTTTCATATGTTTAAACTTAATTATCTAGCGGTAACATATGCTGTTCGCAATTAATTTATCCTTGCGTTTCAAAATCTGATATGCTCGTTTCAAAATAACACTATTTAGTATAGCAATATTACTAATTATTTTTGGTAGTACTTAGTAAATTAGCTATGATTTTTGGATAACTTTTGCAACTGCAATTTTTTTCCCTTTTTTAAATGCAACAATAAATGCTGATGTATATCCTTTTGATTTTGCTATCTTTTGAAGTGTTTTAATTTCAGAGTGATTTGCTGTTGACCCATAATAATATCTATAGATTTTCCCTGATTTAACACGCTCTACATTTTTTAACCCATTAAAATTATATGCTTTAGTTTCCAACCTTCTAGCACCTGCTGCTATTTGAACTTTAAATTTTACATTTTTATAAGGTGTCTCTTTGATATTTAAAGCCTCATCTTTTGGTTCATTTACAACTACAACATCATTTGTAACAGTATTCAATGCCAACTGCTGTACATATTTTTTAATGTTCTTATAAATTATTTCAGAAAATTTTTGCTGCCCAACTTTAGAGTTTAAGTAAGGGCCTTCAATTTTATTTGTTATAAATCCTGTTTCTATTAACACACTTGGCATATATGTTTGGTGTAAAACCACAAAACCAGCTTGTTTAACCCCCCTGTTTCTCCTTTTCAATCCATTTGTAAAACCATCCTGCATTATACTTGCTAATTGAATGCTTTGATCTAAGTATTCTTCTTGCATTAATGTTAAACCAATTACAGATTCTGGAGAATTAGGATCAAACCCTTTATAATTTTTTTTGTAATTATCCTCTAATAATATTACAGAATTCTCTGCTTTAGCAACTTCAAAATTCTGACGGTTTGCATGTGTTCCCAATACCCAAGTTTCAGCTCCATAAGCTTGTGAGTTATGTGCGTTACAATGTATTGAAACAAATAAATCTGCATCTGCCTTATTTGCAATTCTTCCTCGCTCCCACAAATCAATTAAAACATCTGTTTTTCGAGTGTAAACAACTTTAATTCCTTTTTCTTTTTCTAAAAATTTACCAACTTTTAATACAATATTTAGAGCTATTTCTTTTTCTTTTATTTTTTTATATCCAACTTTACCTGGGTCTTTACCTCCATGACCAGCGTCTAACACAACAATGAAATCTTTTTTTTGCGCAAAAATTGAATAACTATTAGAAAGAAAGGCAATTAGAAATACGAAAATGAGGCTTAATTTCGTTGTAACTTTAATTTTGAAAAAGAGTTGCGAGTTCATCAATTATTTTAATTATTTTTGGCGTTTGTTATTTGTGTGTTTCAAATATTAAGCCATACATTTACAAACAATCAAATATGTGGTTGATTAATTAATAAGCTAATGTAAAAAAAGTTATGCTATCAGCCCAATTTATAAGGTTTTATTATAAAATATCTCATTATTAAAACGTATCATAAAAATATATATTTAATCTTATTCTTTATAATAGCTTTTAGCTTTATAAATGCAACTGTTTATTCTCAAGAAATTAAGAAAAAGCCATTAAAAACTATTTCACCAAAGTTGAAGGATTCTTTAAATTTACCTGTTAAAGATTCAATTAGCACAACTACTAAAGATACAATTAAACCCATTGAACTACTTGAGAGTATTATTAAACATACCGCAGATAGTTTGATACGGCAAGACATTAAAAACAATAAAATTATATTATTTGATAATGCACATATTCATTATAAGGATATTGATTTAACAGCTGGTTATATTGAAATTGACAACAATACAAATGTTGTTTGGGCAAAAGGTGTTAAAGATAGCATTGGGGATTATTCCCAATTACCTGTTTTTAAACAAGGTGCAGAAGAAACTACTCAAGATTCAATTGCTTTTAATTTCAAAACTGAAAAAGCAAAAATTTGGGGATTACGAACCGAACAAGATGGTGTAATTATAAGAGGTGAAGTAACCAAAAAAGAAAATGATTCAACAATATATATACGTAATATAAAATTTACTACATCAGAAAAAGAAAAACCTGATTTTTATATTAAAACGAATAAAGCAAAAATAGTACCTAACAAAAAATTGATAATTGGTTTAAGTAATTTGGTTATTCAAGATGTCCCAACTCCGTTATTTTTGCCTTTTGCATATATCCCATTAACTAAAGGAAGTACATCTGGGTTTATTATGCCAACTTGGGGTGATAATAACCAGCAAGGTTACTTTTTACAAAATGGAGGTTATTATTTTGCCATTAATGATTATGTTGATTTAGCAGTTTTAACTGATGTATATTCTAATGGAAGTTGGGGGTTTAGAACCGAATCTAACTATGCTGTTAGATATAAATTTAATGGAAATTTTAGTTTCAGATATGAAAATTTAAAAAACAGTCTTAGAGGTTTTGATGATTTTTCAAAAACAACTAATTACAACTTAAGATGGAGTCACAGTCAAGATTCAAAAGCGAGCCCTAATACTCGTTTTTCAGCTTCAGTAAATTTAGGAAGTAGTACGTATTATCGAGAATCTTTAAATGAATTTAATAATAATTCATTTTTAAACAACACATTAAGTTCATCTGTTTCCTTCTATAAAAAATTCATTGGCACACCATTTAACTTATCAGTTTCAGCAACACATTCTCAAAATGCAAATACAGAAAGTATAAACATGTCTTTACCATCATTGCAAGTTAATATGGATAGAATATATCCGTTTGCGTCAAAATCTGGTGCTAAAAAAAATGCTTTACAAAAATTAGGAGTTACCTACTCTATAAAAGGTGATAATAAAATTAGTACTACTGATGAATTTTTCTTCAAAAAAGAAATGTTTGAAACTGCAAGATCAGGGATACAGCACAATTCTACATTTAGTACGAATATGAAATTGTTAAAATATTTTACACTTTCACCTAATGCCAACTATAAAGAAGTTTGGTATTTTGATAAAATCAATAAAACCTATAATGCCGTAGAGAATAATGTTGCAACAGATACTATAAATAAATTTAGTGCTTTTAGAGAATACTCGGCAGGTGTCTCACTTTCAACTACAGTGTATGGTATGCTTAACTTCAAAAAAGGAAGATTACAAGCAATTAGACACGTAATGAGACCTTCTGTTTCATATGGTTACCGACCAGACTTTAGCTCTTTTTACGAAGAAGTTCAACAAAGTGAAGATGAAAATGATGTACTAGAATATTCTCCTTTTTCTAATGGAATATATGGTGGGCCAAGTAAAGGGCTATCAAACAGTTTAAGTTTTAGCCTTAATAACACTTTTGAGGCAAAAGTCATGTCTAAAGATTCTACCGTTGTTGAGCCTGAAAAAGTTACACTTATAAATAACTTAAATTTTTCAGCAAGTTATAATATGGCTGCTGATTCATTAAAATGGAGTCCTGTTAGAATGACAGCTGGAACTGCTTTTTTCGATAAAAAACTACAACTAAACATAAATACAACGTTAGACCCTTATGCAATTACATCTGCAGGTACTAGAATTAATACTTTTAATATTAATAACGGAGGTAGTTTGTTTAGATTAACAAATGCTGGTTTAACTATGAATTACAGCATAACCAGTAAAAAATCTGATAGCAATACAAACTCCAAACAACAAACAGCACAAGCAAATAATTCTGATGGGATTTTTGGAGAGGATTTAAGTAATAGTAATAATTTAAATTCTGAAGGCCCACAAAAAGGAAAAAATACAAAAACGGCAAAACTATACCATGCAACGTTTCCTTGGACATTAAAAATAGCATATTCATTAAATTACCTAAATACAAATAGGCAAAAGGAAATTTCTTCAAATTCCTTAATGTTTTCTGGAGATATAGAGTTAACCCCTAAATGGAAAGTTGGAGCATCATCTGGTTACGATATAAAAAATAAAGGATTTAGTTATACTCAATTGCGGTTTTCAAGAGATTTAGACAGCTGGAAATTAAACTTTAACTGGGTTCCTTTTGGAGATAGACAAACATATTACTTTTTTATTGGTGTTAAATCAACTATGCTTAGCGATTTAAAATACGACAAAAGACAAGTGCCAGATAGAAGATTATTCTAAAATATTTTCAATATGAAAAAAATAATTATCACTAAAAAAGCACCAGCACCTGTTGGGCCTTATAACCAAGCTATTTTGAAAGGAAATACGTTGTACACTTCAGGTCAAATAGCCATTGACCCAGCAACTGGAGAATTAGTTACTGACAATATTGAAGTTGAAACTACTCAAGTGTTAGAAAATATGAAAGCTATTTTAACAGAGGCCGGAATGACCTTTGAAGATGTTGTAAAAGCATCCATATTTGTTAAAAACATGAATGACTTCTCAAAAATAAATAAGGTGTATGCTAACTATTTTAATGCAGAAACTGCACCAGCTCGTGAAACGGTAGAGGTTGGAAACTTACCATTGTATGTAAATGTTGAAATTTCAATGATTGCTATTAAATAACAATTTTAAATTGACTTAATTAACAGTTCTGCAGTTGCCGGATTGGTTGCTAAAGGAACATCATGAACATCGCACAAACGCATTAACATCGCAATATCTGGCTCGTGCGGGTGTTTATCTAACGGGTCTCTAAAAAAGAACACCATCCCTGTTTTCCCTTCTGCAACACGTGCAGCAATTTGAGCATCACCACCATAAGGTCCCGAAAGAAATTTTCGAACTTTAAACCCTGATTTTTCAGCATTTTTACCTGTTGTTCCCGTTGAAATTAAATTAATTTCTTTAGCTAAAATTAAAGCTTTAAAATCCATTAAAAACTGAATCATTTCAGCCTTTTTACCATCGTGTGCTATAATTGCAATTTCCATAGTTTAAAGGTATAAAAAATCTCACAAATGTGAGGCATGTTTTATTTAAAGCGATGCTGAATATTCTATTAAATCAACTAATTTAGTAGCGTACCCAAACTCATTATCGTACCACGAAATAATTTTATAAAAATTCTCGTTTAGTGCTAAACCTGCTTTGGCATCAAAAACACTCGTTCTAGGTTCAGATACAAAATCTTGTGATACTACTTCATCTTCCGTATATCCTAAAATTCCTTTTAAATTAGTCTCTGAAGCAATTTTCATCACTTCTTTTATTTCTTCATAAGAAGTTGCTTTTTCTAAACGTACGGTTAAATCTACTAACGATACATCAACAATAGGAACTCTAACTGCCATTGCCAAAATTTTATCCTCAAGTTTTGGGAAAATTTTAGTAATTGCTTCACCTGCACTTGTTGAAGTAGGAATCATATTATTTAAAGCTGATCTTCCTCTTCGCCATTTATCAGAAGGTCCATCAACTGTTTTTTGGCTTGATGTAGCTGAATGAACTGTTGTTACTAAACCTTCAACAATACCAAAATTATCATTTAAAACTTTTACTATTGGCGCTAAACAATTAGTGGTGCAAGAAGCATTAGAAAATACCAATTCATTTTTAGAAAGTTTAGTATTATTAACGCCCATTACATACATAGGCGCATCTTTTGAAGGTGCAGAAATCACTACTTTTTTGGCTCCTCCTTTTAAATGCAAAGCTGCTTGATCTTTGTCTGTAAAAAAACCTGTAGATTCAATTACAAAATCAACATTTACAGCATTCCAATTAATATTTTCTGGCTTTTTTTCTGAAGCAATACGAATGGATTTTCCGTTAACAATCAATTCTTTATCTCTAACTTCAATAGTGCCTTTAAATTTTCCATGAACTGAATCGTACTTTAACAAATATGCTAAATGATCTACTTCAAGTAAATCATTAATTGCTACAATTTCAACGTTTTTTCTATTTATAATCGTTCTAAAAGCTATTCTACCTATTCTTCCAAAACCATTTATCCCAACTCTAATCATGTATTTTGATCACAATTCTTTTTAATTCATTAAATTGACATAATATCACTCACTCGCAATAATTCTTTGTTAATTGCATGATGGCCTTTTACTGCTTTTTCCAACTCTGTAGTTTCAACTTTATTATTTATTAAACCTACCATTAAATTGCTTTTACCATCTAACAATAATTCAACAGCTTTCACACCTAATCTACTTGCTAAAACACGGTCAAAACAGCTCGGAGAACCTCCACGTTGCATATGTCCAAGTACTGAAACTCTTACTTCGTACTGTGGTAAGTTTTCTTCAATATAATCAGCCAATTCAAACACACTTTTACCAATTTTATCTCCTTCAGTAACTACTACAATACTTGATGACTTCCCAGAACGTTTGCTACGTTTCATAGCTTCAAGCAAACGGTCTAGCCCCAAATCTTCTTCAGGAATTAAAATTTCTTCAGCTCCTGCTCCTACTCCTGTATTTAAAGCTATAAAACCTGCATCGCGTCCCATAACTTCAACAAAAAACAATCTATTATGTGAACTTGCTGTGTCTCTAATTTTATCTATTACCTCAACAACGGTATTTAAAGCAGTATCGTAACCAATGGTATAATTAGTTCCAAAAATATCATTATCAATAGTCCCTGGAATACCAATGCAAGGAAATGAGTACTCTTTATTAAAAATCATTCCTCCAGTAAAAGTACCATCTCCACCAATTAACACAAGTGCATCAATTTCTGCTCTTTTAAGTTCTTTGTAAGCTTTTGCTCTACCTTCTTTGGTTTTAAATTCTTTAGATCGAGCCGATTTTAAAATAGTACCTCCACGGCTAATAATATTACTTACATGACGAGAAGTTAACGTCTCAAAATCACCTTCAATTAAGCCTTGATACCCTCTATAAACACCTACACATTCTACATTGTAATATGAGCAAGCTCTAACAACTGCTCTAATAGCGGCGTTCATCCCTGGAGCATCTCCACCCGAGGTCATCACTCCTATTTTTTTTATTTTTTTTCCCATAAAATGAAACGCTAAATTAGAGTTTAAATTTTTATTTTATGCAATTGATTACCACAAATTTATTGGGTAAACATTTGCTGTTTTTAATTTTTGAATTTCTGAAGTTACATATTCTTTATCTTGTTTGTAAGTAACCCCAAACCAACGTGCATTAGATTTAAGCACCTCCATAGTTGCAATTTTATTAACAATTACATGATTTACAGCTAAAGGAATAAAAAATTCAGCTTTTGGTTCTTTATAATTTTCTTCTAAAAAAGCTTCAAATAACGATGCCGAAACTTCGAAATACTTAGGTGTAAACCCAAAAAAGTTCATCGACACAATTGTTTCTTCTGAAATTGGGGTTAGTTTTTCATTTTCATCTTTAAACTTTAAAACACCCTCAATTTTTTCAATATGTGTACGTTCTGTAATTCCAGTTAAGTGACCACTTTCACCTACTTGGCATTCCCCTCTTGAAACAAACCCATAATCTGAAACTGTGTTTTTTAATACATAGCCCATCATATTAAAATTAGTGGTAGTTTTATCAGTATTTTTTAAAGATTTAGCCATTACTTCAAAAGCTTCTTTTCCATAAAAATCATCTGCATTAATTACTGCAAAATTTTCTTCAACAACATCTTTAGCCATTAACAATGCATGACCCGTTCCCCAAGGCTTTTGTCTGTCATTATCTTTATACTTTTCTGGGATATTTTCAATTTCCTGAAAAACATATTCAACTTCAATTTTACCTTCTAATTTACTGTTAAAAAAAGCTTTAAATTCTTCTTCAATACTTTTCCTAATAATAAATACTACTTTTCCAAAACCCGCCTGGATAGCATCATAAATTGAAAAATCTAAAATGGTATCTCCTTGTGGTGTAAATGTATCTAATTGCTTTAAGCCACCATATCTACTACCTATTCCAGCTGCTAATACTACTAAAGTTGGGTTATTCATTTTTGTTTATTTTTTTGCTTCTAAATTCTATTAATTTACTATTTATTTTAACTGAATCAATTTGTTTTATAGTAGGAATTGAATCTTTTATTTTTCTCTTTTTCAAACCTAATTTCTCTAATAATTCTTTACTACTATCAAAATCTATTTGATAATTCATACCTACGCCTTGTGTATATCCTTCTTCTTCTTCGGTATATTGAATTTCGTTTTGACGATTAAATACTGATGAGCGCAATGTGCCTTGTTCATTCATTAAAAACTCAACATTTACTTCTCCAATAACACTCGATTGCTCCTTTGAACCAATTGGGACTCCAACTTTACCATTGATAATAATTCTATCATTTACTTGAAAATCAAGAGCAATTGCCAATTGATCATCTATGTTTAAATTATCTACTTTATTTCTCTCTCCAACAGTGTAAACGGGCTTTAATTTAAAACGGTTATTTCCTTGATTAAAAATATTATCAAACGCATTTGAAAGCATATCAAAACCGGTTCCATACAATGCTGCATTGCTATTTACACTTAAATCTGCTTCATTATAAAAACTTCCTGAAGCTAGTAAAAACAGAAATTGTATGGTTTTGTTATTCGTATCATTATTATTTAATTTAAATGCTAACTCTGATGCTACGGTTGAGCTTGAATTTGGTATTTCAATATCAAATTCGCGTTGTGAATTAAATAATTCACCTGAAAAACGTGTAATTAAATCAATTGGAATTTTTCTGTTTGAAGTTATATTTTCTAATAACGACTTAGGGTTAGCCGAAACTCTATGAACAGCTTCAATATTAATATCGGCTGTATAAGGATCACCACTCCAAGAAATACTACCTCCTTTTTTTACTGTAAATGGCTTGTTTATAATACCGCCATATTTAAAATTATAAACTCCATTATCTACTACAAAATCACCATACATATCAAACTTATCTTTGGTATCTAATTCTAGCTGTAAATTCCCGGTACCACTTCCTTGTAAATAACTTCCAGTGGCTTTATCTAAAACCATTTCAACAACTGCATCTTTTGTAACTTCCATGTTAAAGTTTAGAGATAGTCCTTTTAGCTTTTCTGAAATAAATGCTTTTCTAATTTCATCATTTTCTCCTAGTTCATTTGTATTTACAAAACGGATTAATTGTGAAGATTCAACTGTTTTAACATCGCTAATTGGTATTACAAAATGAGTACCTTTTTTAGTTTTTCCAATCACATCAATCACCAACTTATCTGTTGGACCTTTTATTGTTGAATTTCCTTCAATAAAACCTGTTCCGTAATATACTGAGTTCTCTTCTTCAACCGTATTTAATACTAATAAATTATTGGTATCTAAATCTAAATCCAAGATCCAATCATCAAAAAACTGATGACTTAATGTTCCTGTTAAGTTTCCTTTGGTTTGATGTGCTTTATCTTTTAAAGTAACATCTTCAAAAATAAAGGTTTGACCTTTTAATGTTATAATACTTGTTCCTTCAAAATCGTAATCAACATTTATATACGGAAAGTACAAACCTGCTTGATCTAAAAATAAATCACCCTCCATAGTTGGATTACTAAGCAAACCCGTTAAATGTGCATTTCCATAAATAAAACCTCTAATATTATTAAAAACATCTTCGCCCAAAGGACTAAAAGCATCTAATTTAAAGGCTTCAAAATCAATATTTACATCTAGTATAGGTTTTTTTGGTGTAAAATCTAAATCTCCAACAGCAGAAAAACTAGTACTATTATCTCTCTCTAAAGAAATATTAAGCGCATATTCTTTAAGTGAGTTTTTTCCTTCAATTGCTATTTTTAAATCTCCTTGCTTCGAATTATTAATATCAAAATTTATAATTGAAAGGTTTGCTGATGGTCGCACTTGTTTTTGTAATTGATTGTAATTAAGTGTACCGTTTATGGTACCTCTTAAACTTAAACTATCAATATCTGGTGTAATACTTGCAAGATTTACATCTTTAAAATTAAACTGTATATCTTTTGAAATAGTATCATTTATTTTTCCAGAAAATTCAATTTTTTGATTGTTTGAAGTAATTAAAAACGGACTAATATCATACGTATTTGTTTTACTTTCATAAACTACTTTATTTTCAAGATTATTGGTTGGATTTATAGCCCATAGCTTATTTTTAAATGTAAAATTAGATTTTTGAATTCCAAAAACCGATTTATTTTCTTCATTAAATGTATGGTAAAATGACAGCTTATAATCTTCTGTATTATTTTTACCCCCTTCAAATTCAGTTCTAAAATACAGGGTGTCATTTAACGTAATATTTACTAAGTGCAGCTTTGAAATATCATAATAACCTGAATTTATTTTAGCTACTTTTAACTGCGTATTAAATAATGGGTTTTTATTATTAATCTGTAAATTTAAATCCTCAATTCTATTAGAATACGCTTCAACTTTTGGTGATTTCACGGTGAGTTTAAACAAATTATCATCAGAATTTATGGTTCCTCTAATTGATGTATTTGCTGAAAGGGTAATTTCTGGGAAAAAAACTTCTACTATTTTATTATAAATTTTAAATCTAAAATCTAAGTATTGATCTGGAGCCACTTCATGTGGGTTATAATTTGAATAAATACTACCAATAGAATTTTGCGTGAGCCTACCCAATTCATTAATCTTAAAGATTCCTTTTACAGTTCCATCTATTATTTCTGAAGAATTAACAGTAATGGTTCTTATACCATCAGTAAAAGAAGAAGTAACATTAAAATCTTTAAAAAAGTAGTTTTGCTTTTGATTGATATACAATGAATTCTTAAAATTAACAGTACCTATTAAATCGTCAAAAGAGTTTCCTTTTACATTAATTTCTATTTCGCCTGAAGCATTTGAAATACTATCTCGCTTAAAAACATTAATAGCTTTTAAATCACAATAATCAATAATTGTTTTAAAATCGAACGTATAAATGTCAGATGAAAAATCTGCTAAACCATTAAAATTAAGTTTTAAATTATCATCATTTACTTCCATTTCGCCATTAAAGTGCTCGCTTTTTACAACACCATTTAACGTAACATTTTTGTAATTATAATTATTATACTGGTATTGAGAAATAAACCCATTTACCGAAGTATTCATAGTTTCTAAAGTGAAACCTTCTCCATCAACATCTCCTTCTATAGAAAAATTTCCAATTAACGGATTGTTGGTGATTTTACCCAAATCAAAATCAATAATTTTAATATGCCCTATGTATGATGCCTCATCAATATTTGCTATATCCGTCAATTCTAAATCTGTTATTGAGCTACCTATTTCAGTTGTTAAATTTAACTGAGAGTTAATTAAATTCTCTGTAATATACACCTCTCCATCAATTGTAAACCTACCAAACTTCTCAAAAGATGAAGGAAGTGATTTTCCTAAAACGTTTGGTAATAAGGTTTTTAAATGATAATAGTCTGAAGTTAAATTTGTGATAGCACCCTCTAACGAAAACCCATTTTCCTGATTGAATGAATTTTTAAAATTGAATGTTCCATTAATAACTGCATTTTTATCGCTAGTTATTTTTAAATTATGTGTAATAAAATTATTAAGGTTCCCTGTGATTTTTGTTGTAAAATGCAACATATCATTAGTGCCTAATTCATTATAAAACTTTTTTAAATCTAACAATGATACATCAGCCTTTTCAATAGTAGCTTTAAGGGTTACTTTATTATTAAAATCTGAAAAATATTCTCGCTTATAGGTAAACTTTAAATTAACAAAAATTGAAGAAGTTTCTGTTTCTAATATGGTATTTTCAAAATTCATGAATTTTTTAGTGTACGTAAAATCACTCGCTAGTTTTTTTATTTCGAGATTGTGATTTTCTATAAAACTAATTCCTTCAATAGTTGTATACACATTTGGACCTTCAACTTTAAAGTTTTTTGTAGTTCCGTTAATTGCTTTAAAAAATAATAACTTATCTGTTGGTTTATTCGCATCAAACAATTCTACATAACCATTTTTTAATTTTAAATTATTGGCTGTTAATAAAAAACCAGAAGGTTTATCACTTACTTTCCCGTCATCAAATTTATCGGCAAAAACTGTTAAGGCGTCATCCTCTTCACCTTCATATGTATTTATGTTAAGTATAAAATTTTCTATTGAAATTTTCCCAAACTCTAGTTTACTATTTATCATATTTCGATAACTAAAAACTGAAGTTGTTAAGTTTTGAGCATAAATTAACGTATCAGCATGATGATTTTTTACTAAAACATCTTTCAATTGTACGTTTCCAAGGAATGATAAATCAACTTGTGTTATATTAATATCAACATCAAACTCTTTTTGCAAATAGTTTGTAGCCTTTTTACCAAGTTTTGTTTGCACTGTTGGAAAAGACAATATAATGCTCACAATTGCCAATAAAAGCAACAGAACACCTAAAATTCTAACAACTATTTTTTTAATTCGTTTGATATGCGTTAAATTTGCATTTTTTATGGCAATTTTCGTGCCTTTATTTGTTATTAAATGATTAAAAATAAATCAATATATATTCTTGGTATTGAATCGTCTTGCGACGATACAAGTGCCGCTGTAATTTGCAACGGAAAAGTACTATCAAATGTTGTTGCTAATCAAGAAATTCACTCCAAATATGGCGGGGTGGTTCCTGAATTAGCTTCTCGTGCACATCAACAAAATATTGTTCCTGTAATTCAACAAGCAATTCAACAAGCAAATATCGACAAAAAAGACTTAAATGCCATAGCTTTTACACGTGGACCTGGATTAATGGGTTCTTTATTAGTTGGAACCTCTTTTGCAAAGTCACTTTCTTTGGCATTAAATATTCCGTTAATTGCTGTAAATCATATGCAAGGACACGTTTTAGCTCATTTTATTGAAGAAGAAACTCAGCAAAAACCCCCTTTCCCTTTTTTGTGTTTAACTATAAGTGGAGGACATACACAAATTGTAAAAGTTTCAAATTATTTCACTATGGAAGTTTTAGGTGAAACACTAGATGATGCTGTTGGTGAAGCATATGATAAATCGGCTAAAGTATTAGGATTACCTTATCCTGGAGGACCACTTATTGATAAATATTCAAAACTTGGAAACCCAGAAGCTTATAAATTCACAAAACCAAAAGTTGGTGATTTAAACTTTAGTTTTAGTGGTTTAAAAACTGCTATTCTCTACTTTATTCAGAAAAAAGTAAAAGAAAACCCCACCTTTATAGAAGAAAATTTGAATGACATTTGTGCTTCTATTCAAAAAACAATTGTTGAAATATTATTCGACAAAGTAAAAAAGGCTGTAAATAAAACCGAAATTAAACACATAGCAATTGCTGGTGGTGTAAGTGCAAATTCTGAAATAAGAAAAGTTTTAAAATCTTATGAAGAAAAACTAGGGTGGACAACCTACATTCCAAAATTTGAATATACAACTGACAATGCAGGAATGATTGCTATTGTAGGTTATCTTAAATATTTAGAAAATGATTTCTCTAATGATACCATTACCGCTACAGCAAGACTAAAAGTGAACGACAACTAAATTATTCATTCCTTTATATAAAAAAAGACCAGAAAAATATTCGTTTTTCTGGTCTTTTTTGAGTTGACTTTAAAACCCCTTTTAATATAAAATCGCAAAGGTTATTAGCCTTTTAATTCTTCATAAAGAGTTCTCATTTTATTAGACTTCTCCGTCATTTCAAGATTTTCATATAATCCCATTAGTGTTTGAACAATACTAATATTTTTTCCATCATACTCAAATGCTTTTTCGTAAAAAGGGATTGCTTCTTTGTAAATTTCTAATTGTTCTGCTTGTAATCTATCGTACTTTTCGAAATCAGATAAACTATTATTCATTTCTTCAATAATTGCATTTGCTTTTTCAATAATTGCAGCTCCAATATTGTTATAAGCATCACCATAATCTGGTTTTATCTCAATTGCTTTTTCAAAGTTTTTAATCGCTTCATCAATATTTTTTTGATCCATATTCATAACTCCAACATTGTAATATAAAGTTGGATCTGTAGGATTAATAGTAATTGCTTCTTCTAATTTTTCCTTGAATTTATCATTGTCACCCATCTTATAATAAACATTTGCCTCATCAATTAACAACGAATAACTTTTAGGAAACTCCGCTCTACCTTGTGCAATTACTTCTAATGCTTTCTCACTATTATCTAAAGCAGTATAATTTTGAGCTAAATTTTTAAACAAAAACTCACGACGAGATTCTTTTGCTTCTTCTCTTGGGTTTTCTACAATTCCTAATTTCACTTGAACATCCATTGCTTTTTTATCATTAAAAGTAACCTCTTTACCATCTTCCTTATTTGTAGCTTTGTATATTGTAGCAATCCCTGTATAATCTAACTCCAATAATTTTTCATATAACTTTTTAGAAGTTTCATAATCTTTTCCAAAATAATAAACTAAGGCTGCATTATCTAAAAATGAAGTATCCCTTGGGCTTAACGAAAATACTTGATGAAACTTTTTAGCTGCATTAATATAATCTTTAGCTTCTTTAGTTTGAATAGCCAAACTATAATCACCTGATGCTTCAGAAGCAACTTTATTTATAAGGCTATTTAATAGTTGTGCTAATTCGTTAGAATATTTTTGCTTTTTAGTTTCATTCTCATAATCAATTAATTGATTAAAAGCATCTCCAACTTTTAATATATCAGCACTTGCAGATCCATTTTGGTACAATGCTTTCCCTCTTAAATAATAATATTTTGCAGTAGTTTTTTGATCTGCATTTTCGATTAACCTTTCAGCTTGATCTAATGCTGTTATAGCAGCTGAAAAATCATTTGCTTTAACAGCCTTTCCAGCAGTTTTAAGTTCACTCTTTTGTGCGAATACTGTCATACTAATAAATAAAGCTGACAGAATTAATAGTTGTTTTCTCATTTTAATTGATTTATTCTTGATTTGTATTTTCTTCATTATTATTATTTTCAATATCCGTGCCATTTTCTGTTTCATCTAAATCTTCTTCTTCATGCAATACTTTTGCAACTGCAGCAATTGAGTCGCTATCTTTAATATTTATTAATTTTACACCTTGTGTTGCACGACCCATAACACGTAAATCAGCCACTGCCATTCTAATTGTAATTCCAGATTTGTTGATAATCATTAAATCATCATCATCTGTTACATTTTTAATAGCTACTAAGCCCCCTGTTTTTTCGGTAACGTTTATAGTTTTAACTCCTTTACCTCCACGGTTAGTGATTCGATAATCTTCTAAACTAGATCTTTTCCCATATCCTTTCTCAGAAACAACTAAGACATTACTATCTTCATCATTCACTGCAATCATACCAATAACTTCGTCATTTTCATGATTCAATCTAATTCCTCTAACACCTGAAGCTCCTCTACCCATTGGACGTGTTTTACTTTCCTCAAAACGAATTGATTTACCAGATTTTAAAGCAATCATAATTTGACTATCTCCAGTAGTTAATTTAGCTTCCAGTAGTTCATCTCCTTCTTTAATAGTAATTGCATTAATACCGTTAGTTCTTGGACGAGAGTATTGTTCTAAAGAAGTCTTTTTAACTTGACCGTTTTTAGTTGCCATAATTATATAATGACTATTCACATATTCTTCATTCTTTAAATCTTCAGTCACAAGAAATGCTTTTACTTTATCATCTTGCTCAATATTGATAAGGTTTTGAATGGCTCTTCCTTTTGTATTTTTCCCTCCTTCTGGTATTTCATAAACTCGCATCCAAAATACTTTCCCTTTTTGAGTAAAGAATAGCATATATTGGTGGTTAGTACCTATAAATAAATGTTCTAAGAAATCTTCATTTCTTGTTGCTACACCTTTTTGACCTCTACCTCCTCTATTTTGAACCTTATATTCATCTAAATTTGTACGTTTTACATAACCGGCATGTGAAATTGTTATAACAACTTTAGAATTCGGAATCATATCTTCTATAGATAAATCACCTCCTGCATATTCTATTACTGATCTACGATCATCACCATATTTATCTTTAACAGCTATTAGTTCATCAATAATAATTTGATAACGTCTACTTTCATTACCTAAAATATCTTTCAAATCAATAATCAACTTCATGATATCATCATATTCAGCACGCAATTTATTTTGCTCTAAACCAGTTAGTTGACGTAAACGCATTTCAACAATAGCTTTTGCCTGAATTTCAGATAATTCAAAACGTACTATTAATTTTTCTCTTGCTTCATCTGCATTTGAAGAGGCTCTAATTATTTTAATTACTTCATCAATATTATCACTTGCAATAATTAAACCTTCTAAAATATGAGCTCTTGCTTCTGCTTTTTTAAGTTCAAATTTTGTTCTTCTAACAACGACTTCATGCCTATGTTCAACAAAATAGTGAATCAATTCTTTTAAGTTTAATTGCTGTGGACGACCATTCACAAGTGCAATATTATTAACACTAAATGACGTTTGAAGCCCCGTATACTTGTATAGTTTATTTAAAACAATGTTAGGTATTGCATCACGTTTTAAAATATAAACAATACGCATTCCATTTCTATCAGACTCATCACGTATATTGGCAATTCCTTCTAATTTTTTATCGTTTACTAACTCCGCAGTTTTTTTAATCATTTCTGCTTTATTCACTTGATAAGGAATTTCAGTAACAATAATACATTCTCTGCCTTGAACTTCTTCAATTACAGCCTTAGCACGCATTACTATTCTTCCTCTACCTGTTTCAAAAGCTTCTTTTACACCGTCATATCCATAAATAATTCCTCCTGTTGGAAAATCTGGTGCCTTAATATGTTGCATTAATTCAGAAATTTCTATATCTCTGTTTTCAATATATGCCAACGTACCATTAATAACTTCAGTTAAATTATGTGGTGCCATATTGGTGGCCATACCTACTGCAATACCTGAAGCTCCATTTACCAATAAATTTGGAATACGAGTTGGTAAAACTGTTGGTTCATTTAACGTGTCATCAAAATTTAATTTATGGTCTACTGTATCTTTTTCAATATCAGAAAGCATATCTTCTGATATTTTTTGCATACGAACCTCTGTATAACGCATTGCTGCAGGACTATCACCATCAACAGAACCAAAGTTACCTTGACCATCAACCATCATATACCGTACACTCCAATTTTGTGCCATACGCACCATAGAATCGTACACTGATGTATCTCCATGTGGGTGATACTTACCTAATACTTCCCCAACTATTCTTGCTGATTTCTTATAAGATCCCGTTGCTTTAACTCCTAATTCATGCATACCAAACAATACCCTTCTATGCACTGGTTTTAATCCATCTCGCACATCTGGCAAAGCTCTAGAAACAATTACTGACATTGAATAATCAATGTACGCAGATTTCATTTCGTCTTCTATATTAATAGGTATTATTTTTTCTCCGTCTGCCATAAATTTTTAATTTTATTTTAGTGTCTTATTTTAACAAAGCAATATACAATTTTTCACTTTTTTACAAGTTATTTATCGTGTTGTTTTTATATTATTTATCAACAATAAATTGCTTTAAAAAAACATCACAACTAATTGACTATCAGTGATTTTCGACTACTAAAAACGACTACTTCCTTAAAATATAAAAAAGTGGTGCTATTTTTGTACATAAAAAAGAAAAAAATCAGTTAATTTTACAATATAAACACAAAACAATGGACGATAATTTTTCACCAAAAGTTAAAGATGTAATTGCGTATAGTAAAGAAGAGGCCTTACGTTTAGGCCATGATTTTATTGGCACAGAACACTTAATGCTTGGTTTACTAAGAAAAGGAAATGGAAAGGCTATTGAAATTTTAAATTCATTAGATATAAACCTTGATCATTTACGAAAAAAAATTGAAGTTTTAAGTCCAGCAAACCCTTCCGTAGATTTTGCAAATGAAAAGAAAAGTTTACATTTAACAAGGCAAGCTGAGAAAGCACTAAAAACAACTTTTTTAGAAGCAAAGCTATACCAAAGTGAATCTGTAAATACAGCACATCTTTTATTGTGCGTGTTACGAAACGAAAATGATCCAACAACCAAGTTGCTAAACAATTTTGGCGCTAGCTATGAAGATGTAAAAACAATCTTTAAACAAACATATTTTAGCGAAGAAATTGATTTACCAAGAGCTGAAAACACATCTGATGATGATTTTGATTCTCCAAAATCAAATCCTTTTGAACAACCTAAAGCTGGAAAACCAATTGAAAAAAAATCTAAAACACCTGTTTTAGACAATTTCGGACGTGATTTAACACGTTTAGCCGAAGATGGTAAATTAGACCCTGTTGTAGGTAGAAAAAAAGAAATTGAACGCGTATCTCAAATTTTAAGCAGAAGAAAAAAGAACAATCCAATGCTAATTGGTGAGCCAGGAGTTGGTAAATCTGCCATTGCTGAAGGATTGGCATTACGCATTATACAACGTCAAGTTTCTAGAATTTTATTCAACAAACGTATTGTTTCTTTAGATTTAGCAAGCTTAGTAGCCGGTACAAAATATCGTGGTCAGTTTGAAGAGCGTATGAAAGCGCTTATGAACGAGTTAGAAAAAAATGAAGATATTATTTTATTTATTGATGAAATTCACACTATTGTTGGAGCTGGTGGAGCAACTGGCTCTTTAGATGCTTCAAACATGTTAAAACCTGCGTTAGCTAGAGGTGAAATTCAATGTATTGGTGCAACAACTTTAGACGAATTCAGAACAAATATTGAAAAAGATGGCGCTTTAGAACGTAGATTTCAAAAAGTAATTATTGAACCAACTTCAGTAGATGAAACTATTCAAATTTTACAAAACATTAAAGATAAATACGAAGAGCACCACAATGTTGATTATACAGATGAAGCAATTATTGCCTGTGTAAAATTAACGAATCGATATATGACAGATCGCTTTTTACCCGACAAAGCTATTGATGCTTTAGATGAAGCTGGATCTCGTATTCATATTACAAATATTGTTGTGCCAGAAGAAGTACTAAACTTAGAAGCACAGTTAGAAAAAATTAAAGAAGATAAATCAGCAGCAGTTAATGGCCAAAAATATGAAGAAGCTGCACGTTTACGAGATGATGAAAAACGTGTTGAAGGTTTATTATTAACTGAGCAATTAAGATGGGAAGAAGCTTCTAAATTAAATCGTGAAATAGTAACTGAAGACAATGTTGCAGAAGTAGTTTCTATGATGACAGGTATCCCTGTAAATAGAGTTGCTGAAGCAGAAAGCCAAAGGTTACATGATTTACCAAATCTTATAAAAGGGAAAGTTATTGGTCAAGACGAGGCTGTTTCTAAGGTTGTGAAAGCTATTCAGCGCAATCGTGTTGGACTTAAAGACCCTGACAAGCCAATTGGTTCATTTATATTTTTAGGTCAAACAGGAGTTGGAAAAACACAATTAGCTAAAGTTTTAGCAACTGAATTATTTGACAACGAAGATGCGCTGGTAAGAATTGACATGAGTGAGTATATGGAGAAATTCGCTATTTCTCGTTTAATTGGAGCTCCTCCTGGCTATGTTGGCTATGAAGAAGGTGGTCAACTTACTGAAAAAATTAGACGTAAACCTTATGCAGTTGTACTATTAGACGAAATTGAAAAAGCACATCCAGATGTGTTTAATATGTTACTTCAAATTTTAGATGACGGGCATATTACTGATAGCCTTGGTAGAAAAATTGATTTTAGAAATACCATTATTATTATGACTTCTAACATTGGCTCACGTCAATTAAAAGACTTTGGTGCAGGTGTTGGGTTTGGCACAGCTTCAAAAACAGCGCAAGCTGATGCGAATGCAAAAAGAGTTATTGAAAATGCACTTAAAAAATCATTTGCTCCTGAATTTTTAAATAGAATTGATGATGTTATTGTATTCAACGCTTTAGAACGTGAAGATATTCACTCAATTATTGATATTGAGCTTAAAAAATTAACTTTAAGAATCGAAGATTTAGGATATAAACTTACTTTAACAAATAATGCTAAAGATTATATTGCAGACAAAGGTTTTGATAAGCAATATGGAGCAAGACCACTAAAACGTGCCATTCAAAAATATATTGAAGATGCTTTAGCTGAAGAAATTGTAAATTCAAAATTAAGTGAAGGAGATTCAATTCATATGGATCTAAATAAAGACAAAACAGAACTTACTATTAAAATTAGTAAAGGAAAGAAAAAGGTTGAGTAACACTCAACCTTTTTTTTGTAAAAAATTTCGTAATTTTAAATCAAAATCTTTTTAATTATGAAATCTACCACTAAATTTTGGCTCGCTTTTTTCACCTTTTTACCTATTGTATTTTTAATAGTATTCTTTGTTTTTTTCTTCACAGTATTTCTTGAAAATGCAATTGCGCTTGAACATCATCAAAACGAATTTCCTGTTGAGTTTTTTCAATCTTTAGCTTGGTTTATCCCGTTAATAGTTTTAATGGGTTTAACTAGTTTAGGTATCAAAATTTATTATATCGTGCATACCAACAATAGCACTAAAAACGATACTAATAAAAAAATAATGTGGACACTTTTACTAATATTCACAGGCTCTATTGGCTCAATTGTTTACTACTTTATTGAAATTGTTCCTCTAAAAAAATAGAATAATTGTTAGTTTTTAGAAAATAATCCTTTTAAAAAACCCAATCCGTAACCTGAAAATTGTGTTAAAGTGGTTATTATACTTGTAATTGCTACTGCTATGCTTTTATTCTTAAATAAAGAGTCTAAAAATAGCAATGTGAAATACCCTATAAATAACAATGCGAAAATTTGAATATTAAACACCAAACAAACTATAGAAATTAAAAAAAATAGGATGAAAACAGTAGGAAACCAATACGTTATTTTAGCTGTTTTTGGATATTTTTTATTCAAAAAAGGGCGTCCTTTTCCAAAAGAAAATGTTTGTTTAAAAAATTGTTGAATGGTACTTCTACGCTTGTGAAAAACAAATCCGTTTTCAATAAATTGTGTTTCAAAATTATGATCCCACAATCTAAATGTTAAATCAATATCCTCACCAATTTTCATACAACTAAACCCTTTTGTAATCTCAAATGCTTTTTTTGAAATCCCCATATTAAAACTTCGAGGTTGAAATTTATCTACTGCCTTTTTACTCCCTCTAATTCCTCCGGTTGTAACAAAAGAAGTCATACTATAATTTATAGCTTTTTGAATTACTGTAAAAGATTCATGTGCAGCATCTGCACCACCAAAAGCATCTGTATAATTTTTAGTTAAAACAGCATCAACTTCTTCTAAATACTTAGGCGGAATTATACAATCAGAATCAAAAATAATAAAATAATTACCTGTTGCTTGTTGCATTCCAAAATTACGACTAGCTCCTGCTCCACTGTTTTGTTTGAAAAAATACTTCACATTTAACGTGTCAGAAAAACTTGTAACAATTGTGTCAGCCCTTATTGTTGAACCATCTTCAACTACAATTACCTCAAAGTTATTTGTATAGGTTTGTTTGGTTAAACTTAATAGAAGCTCCTCAATTTCTTGAGGACGATTATAAACAGGTATAATTATTGAAAATTGTAACTCCAAAAGTAGATTTTTTTTCAATTTCAAAGTTAAGTTATTTTATGGAATTAAAAGAAAGACCTATTCTGACTTCACAAAATAGATCTTTGAAAAATATAAGTTTTAAATTATACTTCCACAGCCTCCGGTTCTAATTTATACAAGTCAAGATCTTCAATTTCGAAATTTGTGATAAAATCTAATTTCTCTCTATTTTCAGAACTCACCAAATTAACAAACAATTTTGCAGATTTAGAAAAAGTTTCATTTTGCTGAAAGTTGAGTACTAATAAATAACCCATAATTATATTCCCTGCAATTTCAACCAATCTTCTAGCATGAAAATCTAACAATTCTGTACTTTCAAGTTCAATAACTCTTTGAGTAACTGATTCAAAAGCTTCTGTCATTTTATGGAGTTTTGTTCTAATCTCACAATTTTTGTCAGAAACTTGTGTATCGTAATTTTTAATTTGCTCTAAGAAAACCCCAGTAGTTACACCTTTTATAGCTGCAATTGCTTGCAATTGAGTCGTCCCTTCATAAATAGAAGTAATTCTTGCATCACGGTAAATTCTCTCTATAGGGAAATCTTTCATAAATCCTGTACCTCCATGAATTTGTAATGAATCATATGCTATAGAATTACAGGCCTCACTTGCTATTAATTTAATTAAAGGTGTAAACACATTTGCTAACTTTGAGTAAGATTTCATCTCCATTCTCTCTTCTTTTTCTAGAGGTCTAACTCTCTTCGCATCTTCATACGCCTTAAATATATCAACAAAATTAGTGGTTTCATATAGTAGTGAACGCAATGCATCTATACGGATTTTCATATTAGTTAACATCTCGTAAACTGCTGGAAATTTCATGATTATTTTTCCGAATTGTGCTCTTTCTTCTGCGTATTTTAAAGCTTCTCTATAAGCTGCATCAGCAATACCTACAGATTGGGCGCCAACACCTAAACGAGCCGAGTTCATTAGAGCCATTACATATTTAATTAAACCAAATCGTTCTTTACCAACCAACTCAGCAGGCGCATCTTTAAATACTAACTCACAAGTTGGAGAACCTTTAATCCCTAATTTCTTTTCTAAATGACGTACTTGAACTGCATGGTCATTTCTATCATAAATAAACATCGATAAACCTCTGGCATCAGATGTGCTTTCTTCTGATCTTGCTAAAACTAATGAAATGTCAGCATCTCCATTGGTAATAAATCGCTTAACACCATTCAAGATCCATGTTTTTTTATCTTCATCATACACTGCCTTTAGCTTAACAGATTGCAAATCAGAACCTGCATCTGGTTCAGTTAGCACCATTGCAGCTGTTGCACCGTCACGATTAAACCGTGGTAAATATTTTTCTCTTTGCTCTTCTGAACCAAATTCGTAAATAGTTTCAGCACAATCTTGAAGTCCCCAAATATTAGCAAATCCAGCATCAGCTCTTGCAACCATTTCTGCAGCCATTACATAAGGAAGTAATGGGAAGTTTAAACCTCCATATTTTCTTGGTAACGACATTCCTATCAAGCCCGCATCATATAACGCTTTATAATCTTCACTGGTTCCTTTTGCGTAAATAACTTCATTATTTTCAATATGAGGGCCTTCATTATCTACAGATTCTGCATTTTCGGCTATCGTATCTCCACAAATTTCACCAACTATATCTAACACTTTTTCATAAGAATCTATCGCATCATCATGATTTAAAGGTGCATAATCATACTTTTCCGATTCTGCAAAATCTTGCTCTTTTAGTTTTATAACTTTCTGAAGAATTGGGTGTTGTAAATGAAATTTAAAATTGGGAGTATCTTTGAAAAAATTATCCATTTTATCCTTTTTTATGTGTTGAGTTTATTTCAAACTCAAATAAGTTTAAATATTTTATTTTGCGTTCTCTTTGTAATACTTAATCATTTTTGGAACTACAACTCCTAAATCACCATTAATTACATAATCTGCCAATCTATTTATTGGCGCATCTGGATCATTATTAATTGAAATAATCATTGAAGCGTCTTGCATCCCAGCAGTATGTTGAATTGCACCTGAAATACCTGCAGCGATATACAATTTTGGTCGCACAGTTGTACCTGTTTGTCCAATTTGACGATTGTGATCTATAAACCCTGCATCAACTGCAGCCCTTGAACCTCCAACTTCACCACCTAACAATTCTGCTAACTCTTGTAAATGTTCGAAATTCTCTCTAGATCCCACACCATACCCACCAGCTACAATAATTGGTGCGTCTTTAAGATTTACCCCTGATTCTTGAATATGGCGCTCAATAATTTCAACTACTAGATCTTCTTCTTTTACAATTGCATCAACATCAATATTTATAACTTCTGTAGTGTAATTTTTATCGAAAATTTCTTTTTTCATGACACCTTCTCTAACAGTTGCCATTTGTGGGTGCATATCCCAGTTAATAATATTAGCCATAATACTACCTCCAAAAGCCGGGCGAATAGCATACAACAAATCTTTATATTCTTTTTTTTCTTTTTTTACAAAATGGTCTCCAATATCTAAAATTGTACAATCGGCTGTTAATCCACAATTTAGTACCGATGCTAATCTTGGTGCTAAATCCCTACCTACAGAAGTTGCTCCAAACAATACTATTTGCGGGTCTTCTTCCTTCAATATTTTTGTTGCCAATGCAGTATGAGGCAATGTTCTATATGGCTCTAATATTGTACCATCACCAATAAATAATTTATCTACACCAAAAGGTGAAATTTGATTTTTTATCGTTTTTAAATTTGTTCCGAAAATCATGGCTGTTAAAGGAGAGCCTAACTTTTCAGCTAATTGCTTTCCTGCAGATAATAACTCTTGACTTATATCTGCCACTTTCCCATTTTCAACTTCACAATAAACTAATACACTTTTCATTTGTAATACTTTTAAAGTTTATAAATTACCCTATGGTATGATGCTCTATTAATTCTTTAATCATCATCTCAATATCAGCATCCGATTCACTTAATATTTTAGCTTCGTTTGCTGTTAACACAATACTTTCTACACTTTTTACTTTAGTAGGTGATCCTGCTAAACCTATTTTTGCAATATCAGCTTCAATATCTTCAACTTTCCATTCTGGAATTGTTAAGTAAGGTCTTTTTTTGTGTATTGATAACAATGTTTCATCTGCTGATCTAAGTTCCGTTTTAGTTCTCGCATATTTATATTGCATTACTTCTTTAGCTTTTCTAGTTCTACAATCTGGTGATGATCCGTGAACAGTCATTAAACAAGGAAATGGTGCAGATACTATTTCAACACCTTTTGACAAACGCCTTCTAGCTATTATTTTATCTTCCTTAATTTCTAAAATTTCTTCTACGTAAGTAACCTGAGGTATCTGTAATTTATCTGCGCATTGTGGACCTACTTGTGCTGTATCTCCATCTATTGCTTGCCTACCTCCAACTATTAAATCGTATGGAGCTAATTTTTTAATCCCTTGAACCAAGGTATAGCTTGTAGCCAATGTATCTGCTCCACCAAAGCGTCTATCAGAAATCATGACACCATTATCAACTCCTCTATAATATCCTTCTCTAATAATATCTGCTGCTTTTGGAGGCCCCATAGTTAAAATGGTTACCTGTGTTCCCGGTATTCGATCTTTTATGTTTAAGGCTAATTCCAACGCATGCAAATCATCTGGGTTGAATACAGTTGAAAGTTTACCTCTATTAACAGTACCATCTGGCTTCATTGCATCTGGACCAACGTGTCTGGTATCCGGAACTTGCTTAGCTAGTACTACAATTTTAAGTGGTCTCATAGTATTATATTAATTGATTTCGTTTAAAACTTATCAAAATTAAGGTAATTATCCCATGAAAAACGTGACAATGCTCATACTTCTAAAATTAATTAGAATGAATATTAAAATCTCTGCTAATGTTAACTAAAATGAAAAAAAGGGTGATTTTTTTTAAAAAATCACCCTTTTGGCCTTTATAATATATAGTTACTACTTATTTAGTAGTTTTCTTTTTTGGTACTTCAGCAACTTCTCCTTCATGGTCAAACGTTTCCATAAAATTATCCATAATAGCATTACTTACACCCATATTTGAAAACCCACCATCATGAAATAAGTTTTGAAGTGTTACTTTTTTGGTAAGATCAGAAAATAGACTAATTGTATAATCTGCACACTCTAATGCCGTAGCATTTCCTAAAGGTGACATCTGTTCAGCATAAGCAATAAACCCATCAAATCCTTTTACACCACTACCTGCTGTTGTTGGTGTTGGAGATTGAGAAATAGTATTTACTCTAACTTTTTTATCACGCCCAAAGAAATAACCAAAACTACGTGCAACAGATTCTAAATATGCTTTATTATCAGCCATATCGTTATAATCTGGAAAAACTCTTTGCGCAGCCATATATGTTAAACCAACAACACTTCCCCATTCATTCATTACATCTTTTTTGTACAATACACTCATTAACCTATGAAATGACAGTGCAGATACATCCCAACCTGTTTTTGTGAAATTATAATCTTGAAGCGTATAGTGATTTCCTCTTCTTACATTCACAGACATACCAATTGAATGTAATACAAAATCTATTTTCCCACCTAAAATTTCAGTAGCTTTTTCAACTAAATTTTCAAGATCCATCATAGATGTTGCATCTGCAGGTACAACTTCTGAGCCAGTTTTTTCAGCTAAATCAGCTATAGTTCCAAGTCGCAATGCAACCGGCGCGTTAGTCAAAACAAATGTTGCTCCTTCTTCATGAGCTCTTTCTGCAACTTTCCAAGCAATAGACTTAGAATCTAAAGCTCCAAAAATAATTCCTCTTTTCCCTTTTAATAAGTTATACATAGTGTACTTTGTTATTGATTTTTATTTAAATAGTTTGCAAATATAGTAAATTCTTAGCTTAACAGCTGTTTTGCATGTTCAATAGCGGTTGATGCTATATTTTTACCTCCAAGCATCTCAGCAATCTCAGTAACCCTTTCACTTTCAGTTAATTCACTTAACTTAGTTACAATGTTATTCGCAATATCTTGCTTGTAAACTTTATAGTGTTGTTTACCTTTGGCTGCAATTTGTGGTAAATGTGTAATGGTAATCACCTGCATGTTGGCACTCATTTGCTGCATAATGTAGGCCATTTTTTGAGATACATCACCTGAAACACCTGTGTCTATTTCATCAAAAATAATAGTTGGTAGGTTTAAATATTCTGATAAAATTGATTTTACTGATAGCATTATTCGAGATAATTCACCTCCTGAAGCTACCCTTTTTAATTCACCAAAATTAGCACCCTTATTTGCTGAAATTAACAACTGTAATTCATCCTTTCCATTTGAAAAGTAGTTATCGCTATGCGTTAAATTAAACTGAAATCTCGTATTTTCCATTCCTAAATTAACCAATAAATTTTCTAGCTTTTTTATAAGTACAGGAATTGCTTTTTCACGTTGTTTAAATATTGAATTCGCTAACGTATCTATTTTATTTGATACACTTTTAACTTCGGCCTCTTTTTTAGAAATTATAGCTGACGAATTTTCTACCGCATCAACTTTTACTGAAAGCTGTTCTTGAATAACCAATAATTCATCTATTGTACTTACAGAATGTTTCTTTTGAATATTATATATTAACTGTAATCTGTCATTTAATTTTTGTAATTCTGAAGCATCAAAATCAATAGTTTCATTCGCATTTTCTACTTCACTTGCAATATCATCAAACTCAATTTTCACACTTAACATTCTTTCATGCAAATCTTTATACACATCTGAATAGGGTGCTATTGCATTTAAGTTATTCACCATTGAATTTAGTAATGCCTTTAAACCAATTTCATCATTAAAAGCAATTGCTTGTGCTTCCGCTAAATTTAGTTTAATCTCTTCAATATTATTTAATTTATCTAATGCTTGCTCAACAACTTGTTGCTCATTAACCTTTAAACTCGCCTTAGACAATTCATCAAATAAATGTAAATTATATTCGTACTGTTCTTTTGCTAGCTCTTGATTTTTTTTAAGTTGACTTAATTCATTTACAAGTTTATTATAAACAATTAAGCCTCTTTTATAGGAAGCTATTTTTGCTGAATTGTTAGCTAATGCATCTATAATTTGAAACTGAAAACTAACATCAGACAATTGTAATGTTTGATGCTGTGAATGAACATCAATTAGTTTTTCACTTAAAGTTTGTAATACTTGTAATGTTGTAGGTGTATCATTTATAAATGCACGTGATTTTCCACTGGGTAATATTTCTCGTCTAATTATAGTTTCATTTTCAAAATCTATATCGTGTTCTTCAAAAAAATGCTCTAATAAATAATTTGAAATAGAAAATTGTGCCTCAATTACACATTTATTCTCTGTGTTTTTTAAAGTAGAAGAATCTGCTCTTTTCCCTAAAACCAATCCTAGCGCTCCTAATAAAATAGATTTACCAGCACCTGTTTCACCAGTAATAATAGATAGTTTATCTTTAAAATTAACAGATAAACTATCTATTAAGGCATAATTTTTTATGGAAAGATTTGTAAGCATTCTTGTTATTTAATGTTAAGAATTTACTTTATCCCATCCCACTTAGCAGCGTTAATAGGTGAAATTTTTAGTAGGTCTTCTTTTAATTTAAAGGTATCAAATCTTGGTCCATTTGAAAATACACTTACTATTTCATTCGCTTTCGAATCCATAAAAACGCGTAATAAAAAAGCATTTGGACGCCTATCAAAAATTGATTTTAACCCCTCAATTGATTCAGCAATTTTTTGTTTAGCACTATTTTTATCATCACTCATAACATCTAATCCTTTTAAATGATATGTATATAAAGTATTTCTAAATAAATTATAGGTTGGTGAAAGTATATTATCAATTAACGTAAATCGTGTTCCTGAACCATCATTTTGATTCCAACCCGCATAACCACTTTGCTGGGCTAAGACTAATACGTCTTGAGCTTTTGTAAAGTACTGTGTTCCTCCATTTAATGAAAATGTATCTGCATCAAAACCTAAAATTGTATACACATAAAATGAAATAACTGAAACTAAATTAGATTCAAATGAGTTTTCATTAAACTGCAAAGGTTCATATTCAGTGTATTTAAATGAGAAATCATCATCTTTAAAGTTAAAAACTGGTGTTAAATACGTAGAATTAAAAACAGGACGAGATGACTGTATTTGTATATGGCCTTTAAAATCACTTCCGCTATATTCTAAAATTGTTAACGTTAAATTACATTCAATACGCTCTTGAGGTTTGTAATTTGAGTTCGTCCAACGTTTTTGATTTACAAATTCGTTCAATGAATTTTCTAAAGTTGTAAATATTTGCTTATTTGACCCTGGGATTTTATCAGCATTTACTGTTATTGAACAATTTAACTCTTGGGCTTTAACCTGAACTACAATAAAAAGAACAGCAAGTATTTGAAGTATTTTACGCATAAATTTTATTCAAAATTTCATTAAATATATCTTCCGCAACAACAGCTTTAGATTTTAGACTAAATTCTGAAATTTTTTCGGATTTATCAATAATTGTTACCTTATTTGTTTCTTTTTTAAATCCAGCTCCTTTATCTTGTAGTGAATTTAGCACTATTAAATCTAAATTCTTCTTCTTTAACTTTATTGTAGCATTTTCAATTTCATTATTAGTTTCAAGTGCAAAACCAACTAAAAACTGGTCTTTTTTAATTTTTCCTAGCGAAGCTAAAATATCATGTGTTTTAACCATTTCAATTGACATGGTATCGCTCGCCTTTTTTATTTTTGTTGATGAAATAATTTTTGGCTTATAATCTGCAACTGCTGCTGAAAGAATCGCAATTTCAACTGAATTATAATATTTATGAACTTCAGCATACATTTCTTCAGCACTTACAACATCAACTCTTTGAATTAAAGAATGATTTACTTTTTCGTTAGATGGACCCGTAATCAAATAAACTTGAGCTCCTAAATTTGCAGCTGTTTTCGCTAATTCAAATCCCATTTTACCTGAAGAATGATTTCCTATAAAACGTACTGGGTCAATAGCTTCGTAAGTTGGACCTGCTGTAATTAAAACTTTTTTATTGTACAACGGTAGTCCTTTAACAATTTCATTTTCAATAAATGAAATAATGTTTTCAGGTTCTTCCATACGTCCCTCTCCTACTAAACCACTTGCAAGCTCTCCGCTTGATGGTGATATAAAAATATTTCCAAAAATTTGAAGTTTTTCAATACTTTGTTTTGTTGTAGGATGCTGATACATATCTAAATCCATTGCAGGTGCAAAATACACCTTACATTTCGCTGATAAATAGGTTGCTAACAATAAATTATCACAAACTCCATTTGCCATTTTAGACAATGTATTTGCAGTTGCAGGAGCAACTACCATATAATCTGCCCAAAGACCTAAATCTACATGACTATTCCACTGTTCATTTTCTTCTTCTTTGTTATAAAAAGTAGAAACAACAGGATTTTTAGATAATGTTGAAAGTGTAAGTGGTGTGATAAATTCTTTAGAAGCAGGCGTCATAACTACTTTAACGTTTGCACCTGCTTTTACAAAAAGTCGTACTAAATGAGCTGTTTTATAAGCAGCAATACCGGCGGTAACGCCTAAAAGTATATTTTTACCGCTTAAAACAGACATTTACTCTTGGGTTTCTTCTGGGTTTCTGTAGTAAATTCTACCTTCTATCCATTCTTGAACAGCTATTGCAGTTGCCTTAGGTAATTTTTCGTAAAATTTAGAAACTTCTATTTGTTCTTTATTTTCAAAAACCTCATCTAAACTATCTGTGTAAGTAGCAAATTCTTCTAATTTTTCAACTAGTTCACTTTTCAAATCTCCACTAATTTGCTCGGCTCTTTTAGCTATAATTGTTATAGCTTCATAAATATTATCTGTTGGAGCTTCAATTTTGTTTTTGTCGTAAGTAACAGTTGTAGTTGCTGCTTCTGAGTTTTTATAATCCATTTGTTTCTGTTTTTAATGCTGTTACTGCCTTTAATGCTTCGTCTAAATTTACTATTAATTTTTCTGTTTCTTTTAAATAATCAGAGCTTGAAAAACTACGCTTAAATCTTTCGTGAATTTTTAAAGCATTATTAATTCGTTCTTCTTTTTTTGTAATATAACTATTTATACCTAATTCGTAAGCCGATTTAAATTTTAAATATAAGGCTTCTTCTTTAAATGATGTCCCTAAATATTCTGACAATAAATTATCAAATGCAACTATTGCCGCAATATAATCTGTTGTATGATAATATTGCTTGGCAATTTCAAATGATTTTTTTTCTAATTTGTGTGTCAATTCTTTTACATATTTATTAGCATCAGCAATACTTGTTGAATTTGGGTATTTAAATATAAAGTTTTGTAGCGAGTTAATTGCTTCATACGAATCTTTTTGATCTAAGCTAAAAATTGGAGATACTAAATAATGACTATGCGCAGATAAATATGCCGCTTCTTCTATTTTAGAACTTTTTGGATAGTTTTTTACAAACTTATCAAAATAATAAGCAGCTAAAGTATATTGCTTGGTGTTATAATGTGCTTGAGCTATCATATATTGAATACGTTCCATTTGAGGCTTTCCTCTATAGCTAGGTGTAATTTTCTCAAACAATTGAATCGATTTATTATACTTTTGTGTTTCGTATAATTTTGTAGCCATTTCATATTGCTTTTCAACAGTACCTTTATTCAATACTTTTTGATATTCACTACAAGATGAAATACCTATAGCTATCAATAAAATGAAAATGTAAATTTTACTTTTTTGCATTTGGCAAAATTAGTTATTTATTATGGATTATTAAAATGATTTTTTTCTAGGCAATAAACCACAAAAATAACTCGGTTTTATAATAAATATTGCTTTGTACTCTTAATTGTTTGTTAATTATTAAGCTGGTGGAGCTACAGAGCTTATTACTGTAAGTTGCTTAATATCATTATCAAACAAATACAAGCCTCCTTTATCGTCACCAATTAAATTAATTTTATCTAAAATAGTTCTGGCTTGCGCTTCTTCTTCAATTTGTTCTGCTACATACCATTGTAAAAAGTTATGAGTCGCATAATCTTTTTCTTCTAGAGCAATGTGAACTAATTCATTAATTGTATTAGATACATACACTTCATGTTTAAATAAAGTTTCAAACATTTCTTTTATTGAACCAAATTCTAATGCTGGTGCATCTAATTCAGTCACTTGAGCATGACCTCCACGTTCATTAATGTATTTAAATAATTTAAGCATGTGCATTCTTTCTTCATCTGAAGCTGCATACATAAATTCAGATGTTCCTTCTAACCCTTTTAATTCGGCCCAAGAAGCCATTGCTAAATATATTTGAGAAGATTCTGCTTCTATTCTTATTTGCTTGTTTAAAATGGATTGCATTCTTTCTGATAACATAGTGCTTTGTATTTTAATTGATTTACTTTAAAATAATTAGATAAATTCTCTAATAATTAGCTACAAAGGTATTTATTTTTTGTTGTAAATCATAAGAAGCATTCACTAAAGGTAAACGAACATTTTCTGAACAAATATTCAATGTATTTAATAACGCTTTTATTCCTGCCGGATTTCCTTCTTCAAAAATATAATCAATACTTTCCATCACTTTATAATGCAATTTATTTGCTTCATTAACATTGCCATCCAAACCAAAAGTTATCATTTCTGAAAAATCTTTAGGCAAACCTTGTCCAATTACAGAAATTACACCTGCTCCACCCGCTAAAACCATTGGTAAAGCAATCATATCATCACCCGATATTACTAAAAAATTTGCCGGTTTGTGTTGTATTAAACGCTGAACTTGGACTATATCACCAGCGGCTTCTTTTATAGCAACAATATTTTTAAAATCGTTAGCAATTCTAATTACAGTATCTGGTGTAACATTAACACCTGTTCTGCTTGGCACATTGTATAAAATTATTGGTTTTGGACTTGCTTCAGAAACTGCTTTAAAATGTTGGTAAATACCTTCTTGTGTAGGTTTGTTATAATATGGAGAAACAGAAAGTATGGCGCTAAAATCAGATAAATCTGTGGTTTTTAACTCCTCAACCACAGCTAACGTGTTGTTCCCTCCAATTCCTAAAACAATTGGAAGTCTACCATTATTAGCAGCTACAACAGTTGTTTTAATTTGCGATATTTCTTCTGAAGTCAATGTAGCGGGCTCACCTGTTGTACCCAATAACACTAAATAATCTATACCATTATCTATTTGATAGTTTACCAAACGTTTCAACCCTTCAAAATCTACAGATTTATCTTCGTTAAAAGGGGTTACTAACGCTACTCCAGTCCCTATCAATTCTTTCATTATATTTTATTTAAAATGGTTAAGTATTTTTTTAATTCAGTGTTAAAGAGTTTTAAATCGTTTGATTCACAATTAATTAACAAATCATAAAAACGATTGTCTAAATGTGAAAATCCGGCTTTAAACCCTGTTTTACATTGCAATAATAGCAAGTTGCTATATAAGTTATCAACTTTACTATAATTAATTAACAAATCGTATTTTTTTGTTAAAACAACTTTCAATTTATCAGATTTAATCTTCCCGTACCATCCAAAATCTTTTGGTGATATTAGTTCTTCTAAAACCAACTCTTTACTTATTTTTTGTTGAAAAATAAGTAAATCTATTTCATCTTCAGCTACTGCAAATAAAGCTTTTACTTCTTTAAGTACTTCTTCTTTTTTTGACACGTCATCTAAAATAATAAGTATCTTTTTTATTTCTTCGGAAGAAATGGCTGCTGACTTTTCAAGGAATTCAGATACCCTTTTGTTTAAAAAAATTTGATTGCTTTTTCGTTTAAATCCTGTAAAAATCATCTATATTTACGCTTGTGAAAGCAAAATTAATTAAAATCATTAGTATTTCTGCAATGAAAAAAATTATTATTTCATTTTTTACAATTATTCTATTTATTAATTGCAAAAAAGAACCACATTATTTAGTAAAAATTGAAGGAAATCTACTCCCAATTTCTAAAGAAATTACAGCAACAAAAGCTATTGATTCAGTTATTGCACCTTACAAAATAAAGGTTGAAAAAGAAATGAATACTGTTTTAAGTTTTACTCCTAGAGAATTGAATAGGTATGATGCTAAACTTGAAAGTTCTTTAGGAAATTTAATGGCCGATTTATGTTTTGAAAAAGCCAATACCATTTTTAATTCAAGAATTGGAAAAAATATTGACTTTACCATGTTTAATTTTGGTGGCATCAGAGCTAGTATTTCAAAAGGAAACATTACTATGGAACATGCTTTTAATTTAATGCCTTTTGAAAATGAATTGGTTGTAGTTGAGTTAACTACTGATAAAATAAATGAACTTATAACCTACTTAATTAATGGTAAAAGAGCACATCCTATTTCTAAACAATTAAATTTAGTGATTACAAAAAACGGCTACAACCTAAAAATTAACAACGCGCTATTAGATAGTACAAAAACATATAATGTACTAACTTCAGATTATCTTCAAAGTGGTGGAGATAACATGAGTTTCTTTAAAAACCCAGTAAATTTATTCAAGACAGATTATAAACTTAGAAATGCAATTATTGATTATTTTAAAGAGACAGATACAATTAAAGTTAAACTAGATGGTAGATTCCGAAGTGAAATTTAAACCTATGAAAAGAAGAAGTTTTATACAAAAATCAACTGCTGCAACTGCCTTTTTAACTTTAGGAGGCTTCTCTTTACAATCTTTCAATACAAGCAGCACAAAACACATTACCATATTACATACAAATGATACACATAGCCATATAAAAGTTTTCCCAAGTAGCCATTCTAGATATGGCAACAAAGGAGGTGTTTCTAGAAGAGCTACTTTGGTTGAAGAAATCCGAAAAGAAAATCCAAATACTTTACTGCTAGATGCTGGTGATATTTTTCAAGGCACTCCCTATTTTAATTTTTATGGTGGAGAATTGGAATTTAAATTAATGAGTTTATTAAAATACGATGTTGCAACTATTGGAAATCATGACTTTGATAATGGAATTGAAGGGTTATACAAACAATTACCTCATGCTAAATTCGATTTTGTATCTACCAATTATAATTTTAAAAATACCATTTTAGACACGCATGTAAAACCCTATAAAATTATAATAAAAGACGATATTAAGATTGGAATTTTTGGACTAGGAATTGAATTAAAAGGACTCGTTAGCGAAAAGAATTATAAAGAAACCAACTATTTAAATCCAATAGAAATTGCTCAAGATATGAGTCGTATTTTAAAAGACGAAGAACAATGTGATTTAGTAATTTGTTTATCTCACTTAGGATATAATTATGCACCTGATCGAAAAGAGATAGGCGATTTAGAATTGGCTTCAAAAACAAAAAATATAGATTTAATTATTGGTGGTCATACTCATACTTTTTTACCAAAACCAACAATTACAAAAAATAGTGTTGGTGAAAATGTATTGGTAAATCAAGTAGGTTGCTATGGAATAAATGTAGGCAGAATAGACTTCTATTTTGATAGTGATAAAAATAAAGCGAGTAAAGGGAAAAGTATAATTGTATAAAATATTTTATTAAAATGCGTATAGAAACCGATTTAAAATTAGGATTTAAAGATGTTATGATTCGTCCAAAACGATCTACATTAAGCTCTCGATCTCAAGTTAATTTAGAGCGAAAATTTACTTTTTTACACAGCAATCACCAATGGAATGGTGTTCCTATAATGGCTGCAAATATGGATACGGTAGGTACATTTGAAATGGCTAAAAAATTAGCTGAACATAAAATATTTACAGCCATTCATAAACATTACTCTTTAGAAGAATGGAAAAAATTTATTGATTCAACTACTACAGATATAACTGACTATTTTGCAGTTAGTACCGGAACTGGAAAAGCTGATTCTGAAAAACTAACGACAATTTTCAAACAACACCCTCAAATAAAATTTATTTGTATTGATGTTGCAAATGGCTACTCTGAGCATTTTGTGCATTTTGTAAAAAACACAAGAGAACAATACCCCGATAAAGTAATTATGGCGGGAAACGTTGTCACAGGAGAAATGGTTGAAGAATTACTATTAGCTGGTGCCGATATTATTAAAGTTGGTATTGGACCCGGTTCTGTTTGTACTACGCGTGTTAAAACTGGTGTGGGTTACCCTCAACTTTCTGCAATTATTGAATGTGCTGATGCAGCTCATGGTTTAGGCGGACAAATAGTTTCTGATGGAGGTTGTAAAATACCTGGTGATATAGCAAAAGCTTTTGGAGGTGGTGCTGATTTTGTAATGCTTGGCGGAATGTTAGCTGGACATACTGAAAGTGGTGGGAAAACTATAGAAATTGATGGAGAGAAATTTAAGCAATTTTACGGTATGAGTTCTGAAACAGCTATGAATAAACATGTTGGTGGCGTTGCAAATTACAGAGCCTCAGAAGGAAAAACAGTTGAAATTCCGTATCGTGGAGCTGTTGAAAATACGGTACAAGATATTTTAGGAAGTTTACGATCAACGTGCACATACGTTGGCGCTAACAGATTGAAAGAATTAACTAAAAGAACAACTTTTATAAGAGTACAAGAGCAACATAACGAGGTGTTTTCCAAGTAATGTACTTTTAAAAGTAAAATTTACTTGTTATTTTCAGACTCTAAAACCATAGAACGATATATTAAATACTGTGCTGAGACATATGTAACCATAATTAGCACCTTAAATAGAGGTATTGAAAAACTAAATTTATCAATTGCTAAAATTGAATCAGACGCTATAAAAACAACACTTCCTAAAAACATCCATAAGGATTTTACGGATCTTGAATTTAAGTAATTCAACAAAGAAATTGCACCAAATAGTGATATGGTAATCCCATAAATAATTACAGGTATTAATAATTCATTTAATGTATCTTTCAATACATAAATTAATACTGAAAATGTAATAATAAATGGAATAAAAGCAAGTATTTTATGCTGAAATGAAGATTTTTGAAGCCAACTTATAACTATTCTTATAAATAGAAAATGAGCTGCTAAAAAAAACACCAAACCTCCTATAAAAAAAAGTGAACCTTCAAAAAGCAAGAAGACATCTCCTAAAAATGAAAAAATCAACGCCATTACATACCAAATATTTCGCTTAGTAACAGATACAGCATATAATGCTACTAATAACGGAAGTATAAACGGCTTGAAAATAACAATCAAGCTTGGAAGTTTAAAAATAATTCCAATAATATCTACAACTGAAACAAGTACAAATACAAAAAATATTACTTTAACTTTATTCATTTAACTATAAACTAATCCCAAGTTGGTAAGATACAGTTTTTATCTATTCTTTTTAACAATGGATTAATTCCTTCAACTAAACTTTGTTGCATTACTTTTGAATCATCCTTATGGCATTCCAAACAAGCACCAATTAACAATAATTGCTGTTGCTCTTCCACTGAAAACGGTCTAAAATCTAAACGAGTTGAATTTACAACACCTTTTTTAGTTGGCTTTAAAAATGGAATCCAAGCATCTTCTGGTAAATTATCATTAGGGTTCTTAGCATAATTCGCATTAAAATTCCATTTACCAATTCTATTTTTAATAGCATAGGTTAACTCACCTTGTCCATACCCTAAAGTTGCGGAATTGGAATGACATGATTTACAATCACGCACACTTTTTGTAGTAGTATGTGGTGAATTTGGCGCATATAAACGATGAAAAGAAACATCTTTGCCTATTTCATTTCCTGTATAACTACCTTTATCAATCGTCATAATCATTCCTGGTATGGCTGGTTCTATGTGTTTTCCATCTTTGTTTTCACGAACTCCCATTGCTGGCAATGATGAAGAAAACTCAGCAACGTATTCCTTCCATTGGCCTTTTCCATATTTTTTATCTAACAAATCAAATGCTCTAGGCTCATCCTTATCAAATTCATTATGACAGCCAATACAACGAGAAGTCCATGATGAATGACACGTAGCACAACTCACATTTTTATGTGCACTATCTCTTGAGCAAATTTCAGGTTGAGGTTTTAATTCATGCAAATCCCCATCTTTTTTACCAATTAAAAATGCATTTCCTAATGAGTCTACAAAAGTATTTACTAAAGGGTGTTTTCCATTTTCAACTGCTATTATTCGCTTATCACTATGTGAATAATCTCGATGCAAAAACACCAATAAACTTTCTGTATCTAATGAATCATAAGGTATTGTTCTTGGTTTTTCTTTATAATGGCAATCGGAACATTGCAATTTTACAGCTTGCTCTTCATGTGCATATTTTTTACCATCACCCATCACTTCATGAGAAGAATGGCAATCTACGCACAACAACCCTTTTGTGTGATGCACGTCTTCTTCAATATATTTATAAACTCGTTTATCTTCAACAACTTTAAATCCTACTTTATTTCCAATTTCACTTTCATGAAGTGAAGTTTCTTGCCAACCTTCATAATTAGATGAAATTCTACTAGATCTACTATGACAACCATAACAATGTTCATTTTTTACAAAAATATCCGTTGAAGGGTGAAACTTTGGTAGTACTTTTTTTCCTGAAGAAATATAATTCTCTAAATCATTTTTAGCTACTGATGTATAATTTAAATGGCACGCATTACAACCTCCTCCTCTACTCATTTGAGTAATCTCACCAAATTCCTTTTTCTCTGCACCTAAATGACAATTTGCACACAAATCACGTAGATGTTTATCTGCCGGGGAATCTTTAATATTTTTAATATGATAATGATAATCTGGCGAATCTGCCTCTCCAAAAATATATTTATCAACTGCAACTAAACCACTATTGGTTGTCATTAATGAATTTTTAATTTTAGACAACTCATTGGGGTGGCATTTTCCACAAGTCGCAGCAGCATCTGATAAATTTCCTGGTATTAAAACCATTCCTTTATGTGAATCATCTTTATCCAACGTATTTGGATTTCCTAAATGACAACTAATGCACCCTATCAATTCCGGATTATGATATTCTGAATAACCTTTTGTTTCGGAATGACAATTTAAACAAGACTCATCTCCATTATTTTTAATTTTCACATACTCAATTTCCTGAACACTAGCTTGTTCTAAATAATTCTGATTTTTAAAATAAAATAACAAGGCAACCCCTACAATTAGCAGTCCTAAAAAAACCGTTTTAAAGTGATTTATTTTCATATAATAAATTAATTTTGTAAAATTACAACAATTTAAAATCAACTTCCAATACTGCAAAAAAAGCTATATATTTGATAATCATTTTAATAGAACCTTTATTTGATTTTATGCAACTTTAGTCACATATAAAATTCTGATTATCAGATTGTTATTGTAACCATTGTTACCTTATTAAATTACCTCAGGTGACATTTGTCATATTCTAAGATATAAGGAAGAAATAACTTTACCACAGAAAAAAAACGAATAACTTATGACTACTTCAAGAAGAAAATTTATTAAAATTTCTGCTATAGGATTAGGTGGTGTTGCGGCAACAACCGGCGCGTTAAACGCATTTGGTGCCAATTCATATTTAGATGATTTAGTAAAACAAAAAGTTTCTAAAAAATTTAAAAGAACTCCAACCTATTGCGAAGTTTGCTTTTGGAAATGTGCTGCTTGGACATATACGAATGAAGAAGGCGAAATAAAAAAAATTATTGGTAATGATGATGATTCACATTCATACGGCCGTTTATGCCCTAGAGGTACAGGTGGTGTAGGAATGTATACTGATGAAGACCGACTAAAAACGCCACTAATACGTACAACTGTTAATGGTGAAGAAACTTTTAGAAAAGCTAGTTGGGAAGAAGCCCTTGATTTAATTGCTTCTAAATTTAAAAGTGTAAAAGAAGAACATGGTCCAGAATCGTTTGCTCTAATAAAACATGGTTCACCCGGTTCACATTTAGAACACTTATTTAAAGCGTACGGATCAGATACAATTGCTGAACCTGCTTACGCACAGTGTAGAGGACCTAGAGAAACTGGTTTTAAAGCCACGTTTGGATCTTGGGTAGGTTCACCTGAACCAACCGACATTAGAGATACAAAATGTTTAGTGCTTATTGGCTCACATATTGGTGAAAACATGCACAACTCACAAGTACAAGAAATGTCTGAAGCTATTGATAATGGTGCAACTATTATCACAGTTGACCCAAGACTTTCTACTGCAGCAAGTAAATCAACACATTGGTTAGCAATTAAACCAGCTACTGATATTGCTTTATTACTTTCTTGGATGAATGTAATAATTGAAGAAGGTTTATACGATAAAGAATATGTAGATAAATACGGTTTAGGATTTGATGAACTAAAAGAACATGTACGTCAATATACTCCTGAATGGGCTTATGGTATTACAACAATAAAACCTAAAGAAATTAGAAAGACTGCGAGAGCTATGGCTCATGCGTCTCCTTCGGTAATAATTCACCCAGGACGTCATGTAACTTGGTATGGTGATGATACGCAACGTGCAAGAGCAATGGCTATTCTAAATGGTTTATTAGGCTCTTGGGGGCGTAGAGGAGGATTCTACTTCAAAGAAAAAATTAAAGTGCCTAAATTCCCACATCCAAAATTCCCACATCCAAAATGGGATTGGAGAGATATTGGTGAAAAATATCCTTTAGCTGAAATGGGAATAACAACTGAAGTTTTGAAAGCTGCTATTCCAAATAAAGACAATAAATATCCAGTAAAAGCATTAATGGTTGCTGGAACTAATTTAACCAAGTCTATACCAGACAGAAAGATTTTGGAAGAATCTTTAGATTCATTAGATTTTATGGTAGTAATAGATACTATGCCAATGGATGTCACTGGTTATGCTGATGTAGTTTTACCTGAATGTACTTACTTAGAACGGTATGATGGTATAAGATCTGCAACAAACAGACATCCTTCTATTGCAATAAGAGTACCTGCTGTTGCACCTAAATACGATTCAAAACCTGTATGGTGGATGGCAAAACAAATTGGTGAGCGTTTAGGATTAGGTGACTATTTCAATTATGACGACTTTAAAGAGGTAATTGAATGGCAATTGAAAGAGATGGGAACTTCTTTAGAAGAAATGGAAAAAATTGGTGTTAAAAATTATCCTCGTAAATCCGGACCATTGTATATGAATGAAGATGAAGTTTACGACTTTCCAACTGTAAGTGGTAAAATTGAATTTTATTCTGAAGAATTTAAAGAATTAGGATTTGATCCTATGCCTAAATATACGGTACACCCTGAACCACCACAAGGTTTTTATAGACTGAACTATGGAAGAGCACCAATGCATACTTTTAGTAGAACAGCTAATAACCCTAATCTAAACGATTTAAAGAGTGAAAATGATCTTTGGGTAAATCCAAAAGTTGCTAGAATTCTTGGAATTGAAACAGGTCAAAGAGTTTGGTTAAGAAATCAAGATAAAATTACTTCAACTTTTTCAATTAAAGTTAGAGTTACTGAGAGAGTACGTTGGGATTCTGTTTATATGGTACACGGGTTTGGTCACGATAACAAAAAATTAAGCCGAGCTTATGGTAAAGGAATAAACGACACTCAATTAATTTCAAAAGTAACTATTGATCCAATTATGGGAGGTACAGGTATGAGAGGAAACTATGTTGAAATATTAACGGAAAACCCATTTAAAAATACTGAGATATGAGATATGCAATGGTAATAGACACATTAAAATGTGTTGGATGTAGTGATTGTGTTGTCGCTTGTCAAACAGAAAACGACGTGCCAATTGGGTATTGTAGAGATTGGATTACAGAAACTGTAAGTGGTACTTACCCAAATTTAGACTTAGAATTAAAATCTGAAAGATGTAATCACTGTGAAAATGCACCTTGTGTAAGATGTTGCCCAACAGGAGCAAGTCATCAAATTGAAGGAGGAATTGTTTTAGTTACTCACGATGAATGTATTGGTTGTGGTGCTTGTATAGAATCTTGCCCTTACGATGCTCGTTATCAACATCCTGATGGGTATGTAGATAAGTGTACTTTCTGTCATCATAGACTAGAAAAAGGACAGCTTCCTGCCTGTGTATCAGTTTGTCCAACTAAGTGTATGTATTTTGGAGATTTAGACAACCCAAATAGCGAAGTGTCACAATTATTAAAAAATAGAAAGTACAAAACGTTAGCTCCTGAAGCTGGAACTGATCCACATGTTTTTTACTTAACTTAAAATTTAAATTATGCAAGAAGAATTATTTACAAGTGGAAGACATATTCCAAATATAGATCCTTCATTACAAATATGGCACTGGCCAATATCACTTTATTTGTTTTTAGGTGGTTTAGCTGCAGGTATACTATTTTTTACTGCTCTATTTTACTTAATGGGTAAAGACAAAGAGTATCCAACGGCAGTTAAAGTAGCTACAATTATACCTCCTATAGCATTATCAGTGGGATTATTAGCTTTAGTTTATGATTTAACACACAAATTATATACTTGGCAATTATACATGACTTTTAGAATTGAATCTCCAATGTCTTGGGGAGCTTGGGTTTTACTAATTGTAACTCCACTTTCATTTCTTTGGACATTTAGTTATTACAGAGAAGTTTATCCAAATTTAGAACGTAAATTAAAAGTATTTGAAAAGTTTAAATTTTTAAATACTGTCGAAAAATTCGTTCAAGAAAATAGAATTTATATGGCATATGCCTTAATTCCTTTAACATTAGTTTTAGGTGTTTACACAGGTATATTACTATCAGCGTTTAATGCAAGACCTCTTTGGAATAATGCAATTTTAGGCCCTCTATTTTTAACATCAGGATTATCAACTGGTGCAGCAGCTATTATTTTATTATCAAAAAGTGTAAAAGAAAGACACATGTTTGGTAAAATAGATTTAGCATTAATTATTATTGAATTGGCATTAATAGTTCATATGATTATGGGATTCTATGCTGGTTCTCAAGTTCAATTAGAAGCAGTTGAATTATTAGTTGGTGGAGAATTTACACTAATGTTTTTTGGATTTGTTGTAATACTAGGGTTAATAATCCCAGCAGTATTAGAGCTTATTGAACTTATTGGCTATAAAATTCCTGTAGTAGTACCAGCACTGCTGGTTATATTAGGGGGGTTAATATTTAGATTTGTAATGGTAGAAGCTGGTCAATTAACTCGTTTCCTTTATTAAAAAGTAATTTATGAAAAAAAATAATCAAACAAACAGACACGTTTATTGGAACCCTTACTTTGGAGGATTTCTATTTGGAATATTAATCTTATTTACTTTCTATATAACAGGTAGGGGAATAGGTGCTAGTGGAGCAATGAAAAGTGGTGTAGTTACAATTGTAGATACAATTGCTCCAACACACGCAGAAAATAGTGCTTATTACAGTAAATTTATAAGTGACGATAAATCTCCATTAAATACTTGGCTTGTTTTTGAAGCTTTAGGAGTATTAATTGGTGCATTTCTTTCTGGTGGTTTAACTGGGAGAATTGGTTGGAGAACACAACATTCTCCAAAAATAACACCAAAAAGAAGATTAGCTTTTGCTTTAGGAGGAGGTATTTTATTTGGGTTAGGAGCTCAAATTGCCAGAGGATGTACTAGTGGTGCTGCATTAAGCGGTATGGCGGTATTATCAACAGGTGGCTTTATAACAATGCTTGCCATTTTTGGATCAGCATTCGCATTTGCTTACTTCTTTAGAAAAAATTGGATTTAATTAAAATAAAAAATAAAAATATATGGGACCATTAATTCCTAACGGTATAATTCCACAAGAATGGGATAGTATAATTGCCATTTTAATTGGTATTGTTTTCGGATTTGTTTTAGAAGCTTCTGGATTTTCATCTTCTAGAAAACTTGCCGGAGTATTTTACGGCTATGACTTTGCAGTATTAAAAGTATTTTTTACAGCAGCATTAGTTGCTCTAATAGGTATGTATTATATGGATTACCTTGGCTACGTTGACGTTTCTCAAATGTATGTTCACCCAACATATTTATGGGGAGCAATAATTGGAGGTGTAATAATGGGGCTAGGATTTGTAACTGGTGGTTTTTGCCCAGGTACAAGCTTATGCGCAGTTGCAATTGGTAAAATAGACGCTATTGTTTATGTTATTGGAATTATGATTGGAGTTTTTATATTCTCTGAATTATTTTTCCTATTTCAACCGCTTTATGAAGGTTCATTTTTAGGTAATATTACCTTAGTTGATTCACTAGGTGTAAATCCTTATTGGTTCATATTTATATTTACCATTATAGCAATTATTTCTTTTGTGATATCCGATATCATTCGTAAAAGAAACAAAAAAATATTTTACTAATTAAAAAACACAACAATGGTTAAAAAAAAGGTAGCAAAAGTTTTAGCTTATAGATATATGGCTCTTGCGGGTATACTAGTTATACTTGCTGGTGGATTAGTTTTATTACCAAAGTACGAAAAGCATGAAGGTATAAAACCAAAACAATTACTTAGTAATGTAATTAGCCCAGAAAGATATATTACAACAGATTATTTAGCTGATAAGTTAATAAGTCAAGACCCTTCATATTTATTAATAGATGTTAGAGACGAGGAAAGTTATAATACCTATACACTTCCAAATGCAATTAACATTCCTTTAGCAAAGTTATTAGATGAAGATTCTGAAATGTATTTAAATCAAGATCAATTTAATATCGTTTTATTTTCTAACGACAATTTTTATGCAGATCAGGCTTGGATTTTGTGCAACAGATTAGACTATAAAAATCTTCATGTTTTAAAAGGTGGTGTAAATAAGTGGTATAATACTATTATTAACCCACTTAAACCTACTGAAGATATGCCTGCAGTAGCATTTGAATTATTTACTTTCAGAAAAGCGGCAAGTATGTATTTTGGTGTCGCTTATCCAGAGCAATTTAAAGCTGCAGCTTTACCAAAAAAGAAGGTTGTAAAAAAAGTAATTACAGTTAAAAAGAAAAAGAAAGCACCGGCTGAAGGTGGTTGTTAATTATAAACACTTTATAAAAAACACTTTATGAAAGAATTAGAAAAAACCAAGAGGATTTCAATAGCTTCAACGCTTTTTATATTAATTGTACTTATTGCCGTTTTAACATTTGAAAGACCAAAGCATCTGTACAAAGTTAACAGTATAGCTACACTTGAAAAATTAACAACTGCAGATTACTTTATTTCCTTAACTGATATAAATAATCCAGACTATGTTTTAATTGATGTTAGAAGTCAATTTGAATTTGAAAAAGGGCATTTAGAAAACGCCATGAATATATATACTGCTGAAATTTTAAATGATGACAATAGTGCGCTGTTTAAAGAAATAAAAGAAAAAGGTAAAACTGCTATTTTGTATGGAACAAATCCAAATGAAGTGAATGCTCCTTTTATGCTTTTATATCAGTTAGGCTATAATAATGTTAAAATACTAACTATTGAAAATAGCTATATAGAAAATAAATTAATTTCAAAAGATATTGAGATTGAAAAATCTGTTGCAAACATAAAAGTCTTTATAGATGAGTCCGTTAAAAAGGCCTCTAAAGGCTCAAAGCAAAAAGTGGTTGTAAAGAAAAAACCACGTAAAAAAACGGTTACTGTAAAGAAGAAAAAGAAAGCACCTGCAGAAGGTGGTTGTTAGTTTAGTTTTTGATTTCTAAAAAGCTGTTTTTAATAAAACAGCTTTTTTTTTGAATTAAAACAGCAACAAATGTTACTATATTTAAACAATTTATAAGACAAATGTCACATAAATACAAACTTCTAATTATTAATTTTGTAGTAATAATATTATTAAATTAAATAACATCATGAAAAAAATAACATCCTATTTCGCAGTACTATTTATAACATTTACTTTACTAAATGGCTACAAAAGCAATGCACAACAAAACATAGAAAAACCTTTATCTGAATTTGAATTAGTAGTAAATTATTTAGAGTCAAACGGTGATTTCACAAATACGAAAGCACCTGCCTTAATTTTAGCTGATGAAATTAAAGAGAATCTAAAAAACGACAAGTATTTAGTAGTAGATATTAGAAGTGAAAGTTGGTTTGAATATGGCCATATTAAAAATGCCAAAAATGTAAAAGCTGCAGAACTGTTAAACTATTTTGAAAACGAAATAAACCCAGAAAATTTCGATAAAATAACCATCGTTTGTTATTCTGGACAATCAGCAGCTTATTTCACAAGTTTATTAAGAATAGCAGGTTATAATAATGTGTTTAACTTAAAATGGGGAATGAGTTCTTGGGCTGAAGAATTTGCAACAAATATTTGGTTGAAAAATTCAAAAAATACGTACGCTAATAAATTAGAATTAACTAGCAATCCAAAACCTAAAAAAGGAGAATTCCCAATTTTAAAAACAGGTAAACAAACTGCTAAAGAAATATTAAACGTTCGTTTAAAAGAGGTTTTTACAAAACCCTATAAAGAATATTATGTGAAAGCTGACACAGTATTTAAAAACACTGATGCATATTTTATAGTTAACTATGTAAACGAAGAAAAATACAACTTAGGCCACATAAAAGGATCTATAAGATATCAACCAAAATCTTCTCTTTCCTCATCAGGAAGTTTATATACATTACCAACTAACAAAAAAGTACTTGTAAGTTGTATGACTGGGCAATCTGCTGCTTATATAGTTGCATACTTAAATATACTTGGTTACGATGTTGCTAACTTAGCTTATGGGGCTAATAGTTATATGAATGCTACCCTTATAGAAAAAGAATGGAATGGTTTTACAGAAAATGCAATTAAAAATTATCCGGTAGCAGAATAACAAAATTACATTCACTCGTTTAAAAACCACAAATCTTTGTAACTTACATCACTATCTTTCTTAAAGAAAAGACCGTTTTTATGTTTAAAAACGGTCTTTTCTTTGTAAAAACTATTACTTCTTCATCCCTAATTAGCGCTTTAAAAACACTTTTCCTTTCTCACAAATTCACTATTACTTCTTCATAATTTTAAGGTAAAAAAAAAGATACAAATAAATAGTCTTAATATATTGATTATCAGATAGTTATTATGTAACAGTTGTTACTGTAAAGAATAGTTATGTATTGGTGTAATATGATAAATATCATATAAAAAAAATCAGTCCATATCTAATTTTGATGTAACAATTAGAACATTAAATTAATTTAAATTACTTATACATGGAAAAAACAGTAAAATACTTTGCCCTATTTTTTATAGTAGCTACTTTTTTTAGCAATCACAAAATTGTAGCACAAGACCAAATAAATAATCCTACTTCTGAAACTGAACTTTTGGTTCAATATTTAGAAACTAATGGAAATTTTATCAATAACGAAGCTCCTGCTTTAGTTTTAGCAGATGAGATTAAAGAAAATCTTAAAAATAAAAAATATCTTGTATTAGATATTAGAAGTTCAAGTTGGTTTGAATATGGGCATATAAAAAATGCAAAAAATATTAAAGCTGCTGAACTTCTTAATTATTTCAAAAATGACATTGATCCAAAAACATTTGATAAAATAACTATTGTATGTTATTCTGGTCAATCTGCAGCTTATTTCACAAGTTTATTAAGACTTTATGGATACAATAATGTATACAATCTTAAATGGGGAATGAGTTCTTGGGATGAAGAATTCGCTACAAATGTTTGGGTTAAAAATTCGAAAAATAACTATCCGAATCAACTAGAACTTACAAATAACTTAGTTCCAGAAAGAGGAGAATTGCCTATTTTAAATACTGGTAAAACAGATGGAAAAGAAATTTTAAATGAACGCATTACCAAAGCTTTTGAAAAACCTTATAAAACACATATTGTTAAAGTTGATTCTATTTTTAATAACCCTACAGATTTTTACGTAGTAAATTACGTAAATGAAGAAAAATACAACTTAGGACACATTAAAGGAGCTGTAAGATATCAGCCAAAATCTTCTCTTATATCAACAGAAAATTTATACACTTTACCAACCAATAAAAAAATATTAGTAAGCTGTGACACTGGTCTATCTGCGGCTTATGTTGTAGCATACCTAAATGTTTTAGGCTACAACGCAGCAAACTTAGCCTATGGAGCAAATGGCTATATGAACAGCACTTTAGTAGAAAAAGGCTGGAATGGATTTTCTAAAAAAGAGATTAAAAATTACCCAATTGTAGAATAAAAACCGCCATAAAGGCAAACATCATTTATAAACATAAAAAAACAAAATCATGAAAAAAATATCATTATTATTAATTGGTCTTTTATTAGTTCCTACACTTTTCTTAACATCATGTGATAGAGGTGACGACCCACAAAGTGGAGAAGCAGCAGTACCTACATTTACTCTTTTAAAAGAATATATGGAAAGCAATAGCTTAGATATAAATAAAGTTATAGTAAATGATGCAGGACAAAAATTTGTAGTTGGTGCACCAACAGCAGCAGATTATGATGCAGCAGCATTTAAAGCTAACTATTACATTATGGATATTAGAAGCGCAGATGCATTTGCAACAAGCCATATTGATGGTGCCGTAAACGTGCCTTTTGCAAATATTTTAACTCAAGCAGCAAACGCAGGTGGTAAAACTATTCTTGTAGTATGTTACACAGGTCAAACAGCTTGTTATGCAACTGCTTTAATACGTATGTATGGATACCCAAACACACAAGCTCTTAAATGGGGTATGACAGGATGGTCAGACACAACAGATTCTTGGACAAGTAAAACTGGAGACGTGGGTTCAGGTAGTGGAAATTGGTCTTTTGGATCTGCGCCAGCGGTTAACTTCTATAACGAACCTGTACTATCTAGCTTAAGTATTGACGGTGAAGAGATTTTAAAAAGCAGAGTTGAACAAGTTGTTGCAAATGGTTTCAAAACTGCTGCAAACACAGATGTAATAGCATCTCCAAGTAATTATTTTGTCAATAATTATTTTAGTGATGTTGATTATACAGGTTTTGGACACATAAATGGTGCTTACAAAATTTTACCATTAACACTTACAGATGGAGAATATAGAAATTTAGACCCTTCAGCTAAAATAGTAACTTATTGCTATACAGGTCAAACTTCAGCAGTAGTAACCGCTTGTTTAAATGTATTAGGATATGATGCTTATAGTTTAACATTTGGAATGAATGGGTTAAGCCATAGCAGCTCTCAGTGGAGTTCAAACCAATGGGGTGTTGACAGCCATGCAAAAGGATTGCCTTTAGTAAACTAATTAACGTATAACAATATTTAAAACTAAAGCTCTGAAAAACAACATTTAATTTAAATAATTGTTAATGATGTTTTTTACCAATAAGTAAGTAAAGTTTTTCGGAGCTTTTTAACTAAAAATGACCTAAAATGAGAAAAAAAATAATATTACTAGCTGCAATTATATTTGCACTTACAATAAACACATCATTTGCACAAGGTTGTGAAGATGATGTTGCTACAACAGCTACCGCAGGAATACCTTCTACAAGTAGTTCAACTGTATTTGGATATATTCAACCACAGTACAATACATATTTTACAGATGAAGGTGAAAATACTTTTAATTTTAAAAGAGCAAGACTTGGAGTACGCGGAAGAGTAAATCGCTCTTTCTCTTACTATTTTGTATTAGAAACTAGCGCCTTTATTGGTGGTGGTGATGCCTATTTATTAGATGCATTTGTAACCTGGGACAAACACGAATGGACTAAAGTATCTTTAGGGTCATTTAAACAGCCTTTTAGTAGAGAAGTTGGTACAGCCTGTCACTCATTAACTACAATTGATAGATCTATTGTTGCAGACCAATTAGTAGCTCCTCAAAGAGATATGGGAGTTATGTTATTAGGTGGGTCAAGTAAAACTAAATTTAAATATGCTTTAGCTTTAATGAATGGAAGAGGGCTAGGTGTAAATGATAATAACGAAAAAAAAGATATTATTGGACGCGCTTCATATCAACTATTTGACTTTATGAATGTAGGGGGTAGTTTTAGACATGGGTACCCAAATAATGCTGATGATACTAGAACAACCTACGGAATTGACGCTTTAGTTAAATATAAAGATTTAACAGTACAAGGTGAATATATTTATGATGAAGGTGATTATAACAGAGCTGCTGGCGGTGGTTGTGGTTCAGAACCTTTAGAATTAGGAGAAAAAAGAGATGGTGCTTATATTATGCTTTCTTATGATGTAAATAAGAAATTACAACCTGTTTTTAAATATGAATATTTTGACCAAGATACAGACATTAAAGAAATTGGCTATCAAGAAAGAATGACTCTTGGTGTTAATTATTTCTTTAATTCTAAAACACGTCTTCAAATTAATTATCAAGCAAATATAGAAACCTATATTAATACAGATAATGATGCATTATTAATGCAAGTTCAAGTACGCTTCTAGTTAATTATTATTATTTATTTGATGAAATAAACTCCTGACAATTATCAGGAGTTTATTTTTATGGTTTTAGTAACTTTGAACTTATTACTATAACTAAAATAATAATTATGAATACAGATAAAGAAATTATAAGAGAAAAACTAACCGACTATTATTCAGAGATTTTCGAAGATGAACTTCTAGAGGAAATAATAAATTTAGGTATTTTTAGAGCTATTGAGAGTGGTGGAACCCTTATAGATATTGGTGATAAAATGACACACGTACCATTAATACTTAATGGTGCTGTTAAAATAATTAGAGAAGATAAAAATGGAGATGATATTGCTTTGTACTTTTTAGAAAAAGGTGATACTTGCGCAATCTCTTTTGTAAATTGTATAAATAGAACAAACAGCATGTTTAGAGGAATTGCTGAAAAAGAAACTGAAGGTATTTTTGTGCCTGTTGAAAAAGTTGATGACTGGTTAAAAAAATATGAATCTTGGCGTCACTTTATTATTGATAGTTACCACATGCGTTTAATTGAGATGGTTGAATCTATTGATAGTTTAGCCTTTATGAAATTAGATGACAGATTACTCAAATTTTTAACCGATAAGGTTAAGATAATGAAAGACAATGTTTTAATTATCACACATCAAGAAATTGCTGACGATTTAAACACATCTCGAGTAGTGGTTTCACGTTTATTAAAACAACTAGAAAACGAAGGAAAAGTTAAAATACGTAGAAATAGAATTATAATTGACAATATTTAATTTAGCAACTCTAAATAATCTGTTTCAGAAATAATTTGCACACCCAAGCTTTCTGCTTTTGTACGTTTACTTGGTCCCATATTATCACCAGCTATTACATAGCTGGTTTTTTTTGATATAGAACTAGCTACTTTAGCTCCATTATCTTCAATAGATTTTTTTAAATCGTTTCTATTAAAATGTGAAAACACACCCGAAACTACAAAAATCTTCCCTGCTAATTTATCTGATTGGTTAAATAATAACTCTTCTGAAATACTTAACTGAATTCCATACATTTTTAATCTTTCAACCAATTGAATATTAATTAAATTATTTGAAAAATCTATCACACTTTCAGCAATCCTATCTCCTATTTCATCTACAGCAATTAATTCTTCAAAAGTTGCTTGCATTAAATTATCTATAGATTTAAAATACTTGGCTAATTTTTTAGCAACAGTTTCACCAACAAACCGTATTCCTAATGCAAATAATACTTTTTTGAAGGGTATTTCTTTTGCCTGCTGAATACCTACAATTATATTTTGAGCTGATTTTTCAGCCATTCTCTCTAGTGGAGTAATTTGCTCCACTTTCAATTCAAATAAATCAGCATAATTTTTAATTAACCCTTCTTTAAATAAGAGCTCAACAGTCTCAGCACCCAACCCATCAATATTCATTGCTTTTCTACTAATAAAATGTTGAATACGTCCTGTTATTTGAGTTGGACAACCATATTCATTTGGGCAATAATGTTTTGCATCTCCTTCATTTCTTATTAAAGCAGTATTGCAATCTGGACAATGTGTTCTATAATTTGTTGGTTGAGATTTTAAAGGTCTTTTATCAAAATCTACTCCTACAATTTTTGGAATAATTTCACCTCCTTTTTCAACATAAACAGTATCGTCAACTCTAATATCTAACTTTTCAATTTGATCTGCATTATGCAATGATGCCCTTTTAACAATTGTTCCTGCTAACTGTACCGGCTCTAAATTTGCTACCGGAGTTATTGCTCCAGTTCTTCCAACTTGATATGTAATTTCTCTTAAAACAGTGCTTTCTTGTGCTGCTTTAAATTTATACGCTATTGCCCATCGTGGTGCTTTAGCCGTATAACCTAATTCATCTTGTTGCGCTAAAGAATTTACTTTAATTACAATCCCATCTGTTTCATAAGGTAATTGATGACGCTCAACATCCCACTTTTCAATAAAACTAAAAACTTCATCAATAGTTGAACAAACTTCAATTGCAGCTGGCACTTTAAATCCAAGTGTACGAGCTTTTCCTAAAATGTTAAAATGAGAAATTTGTTTATTATTATTTGATACAATATGATATAATAAACAATCTAACGGACGTTTAGCAACCTCAGCGCTATCTTGTAATTTTAAACTTCCACTTGCTGTGTTTCTAGGGTTTCTATAAGGTTCTTCACCTGCTTCAATACGCTCTTCATTCATTTTATTAAAACCATCAATCGGTAAAATAATTTCACCTCTTATTTCAAAATAGCTTTCAAAATTTTCTTTTAAAACTAACGGTATCGATTTTATTGTTTTAATATTAGCTGTAACGTCGTCGCCCTCAAAACCATCACCTCTTGTTACCGCGCTTTTTAAAACTCCATTTTCATAAGTTAAATTAATTGAAGCTCCATCATATTTCAACTCGCAAGTGTAATTAATAGTTTCCGTTTCTAAAATTTTCTGAATACGTTTTTCCCAATCTAGTAAATCTTCTTTTGAATATGAATTATCTAACGAGTACATTCTGTTTTTATGAACAACCGTATTAAAATTTTTGGTTATTTCACCTCCAACTCTTTGTGTTGGAGAATTAGCATCAAAAAATTGTGGATTTTCAATCTCCAATTTTTCTAATTCTTTTAATTTTAAATCAAACTCATAATCAGAAATTGTTGCATTATCTAACACATAATAATTATAATTATGGTCTCTTAGCTGATTTCTTAGTTGTTGTATTTTTTGTTCTGTAGTTAAAGGCATCTCTTGTTATTACTTTGCTAAAATAATCATATTTTTTAAACTTTATACCTATTTATTTAACACTCCAAACAAGCTAACTTTATTACTACTTATGTAACTAACGTTACACTTACACCTGATATTTATCATAAATATCGATATGTGACTATAGTAACTTTACTGTGCGATAAAAGATACATAATCAATCTAAATCATTAAAAATGAAAAACATACTTATTTTAGGTGCAGGTACTTCGGGTACAATGATGGCTAATCATTTGAGAAGCAAACTTTATCTTAACAAATGGAATATCACAATTGTTGACCAATATAAAACGCATTATTACCAACCTGGATTTTTGTTTTTACCTTTTGATACCTACACAGAAGATCAAGTAAAAAAAGTTGGAAAAAAGTTTATTCCCATGGGAGTAAAGTATGTTCAGAAAAAAATTGAAAAAATTATTCCAGAAAAAAACAAAGTAGAACTTGAAGATGAAACGTTAGATTATGATATTTTAATAATTGCAACAGGATCTAAAATTGCTCCTGAAGAGACAGAAGGGTTGATTGGACCACTTTGGAAAAAAGATATTTTTGATTTCTACACCTATGAAGGATCTTTAGCTTTACGTAATAAATTACACGATTGGGAAGGTGGTAAATTAGTAATACACATTACTGAAATGCCAATTAAATGCCCTGTTGCTCCGCTAGAATTTGCCTTTTTAGCTGATTCCTACTTCCGCAAAAAAGGAATAAGAGATAAAGTAGATATTACATATGTTACCCCATTAACCGGCGCTTTCACAAAACCAACATGTTCAACAGCTTTAACGTACCTCTTAGATGAAAAAGGTATAAAAATGGAAGCCGATTTTTCTATTGAACATGTGGATAATGACACCAAAGAAATTGTAGATTATGAAGATAGAAGAATTCCATTTGATTTATTAATAACCGTCCCAACAAATATGGGAGATGATGTAATTGAAAGATCTAGTTTAGGAGATGATTTAAACTTTGTACCTACCCATAAACACACGTTACAATCTGAAGCACATAAAAATGTTTTTGTGATTGGAGACGCAACAAATGTACCAGCATCTAAAGCCGGCTCTGTAGCGCATTTTGAAGCAGAAACATTAACCGATAATATCCTCCTTTACATTGATGGATATACTTTAAAAGAAGAATTTGATGGTCACGCAAACTGTTTTATTGAAACTGGAAATAATAAAGCATTATTAATTGATTTTAATTATGTTACTGAACCTGTTCACGGAACATTCCCCTTCTCTAAAATTGGACCTCTTAAATTATTAAAAGAAAGTGTATTTAATCACTGGGGTAAATTAGCTTTTAGATGGATTTATTGGAATATGCTATTAAAAGGTATTGCTATTCCTTTTGTTTCAAGAAATATGAGTTTTAAAGGAAAAGTTTTTGATATAAAAACAGATGCAAAATAATTATTAAACATATAAAACACAAAATATTATGTCAGTAAAAACTATAGCAGAAGTAGAAGTAAACGTTTCAGAAGAAGGGTATTTAGAAGATATGTCTCAATGGAACGAGGAAATTGCAAAAGAAATTGCAAAAGAAATAAATATTGAATTAACGGATAAACACTTTGAGGTAATAAATTATCTACGTAAAAAAACAGAAGCTAAAGAAACCTTAACAATAAGACAAGTTGGTAAATCAGGTATTGTAGATATTAAAGGATTGTATAAATTATTTCCAAAAGGCCCTTTAAAATTTTCATCAAAAATTGCAGGAATACCTAAACCAACTAGTTGTATATAATTAGGTTTAAAAATATTAATATAAAAATTAAAAAAAATGAGTACAGAAGAAAAAAAACCTTTAGAAAAAGTTTGCTTAATATGTGCTAAAGGAAGTTTAGAAGATGTGTATGCAAGCTTAGTAATGGCTAATGGAGCTGTTATGGAAGGGATAGAGACCAATGTGTTTTTCACCTTTTTTGGGCTAGATGCTATCACAAAAAAAACAATGAATAATTTACACACAGCAACAACTGGAAATCCAGCAATGAGAATGCCTGGCGGATTACCTTTCCCAACAATGCTTGGTGGATTACCTGGAGTAGAATCTGCTGTTTCTAGTATGATGCGTAAACAAATGGGAGATTTAGATATGCCTCCTGTTGATGAATTTTTAGAAATGATTACTGCAGGTGGTGGTAAAATTTACGCATGTAAATTAGCTATTGATATGTTTAAATTGAAAAAAGAAGATTTATCAGATGAAATATCTGATATTATTACAATTGGTGAGTTTTATGAAATGTGTGATGGAGACAGAACTCAAATAATATTTACATAACCCAATCATTTATTTAACCTTTAAAAGTCAAATCAACAAGTTGGTTTGGCTTTTTTTTGTACTTTCATTTTCCCATAGGCAATTAACAAAAGTCCAGCTATCGTAACCATCCCTCCAATTAAAGCAATTGCTGGAGGAAATTGATTAAAATATAAATACGAACCCAACAAAACAAAAAGACCTTTTGTGCTTGCTATAATAGCCCTTCTAGACAATGGAATATACTGCAGTGCTAAATACCCAGCAATTACGGTTAAAAATGGTCCTAAAAGAGACCCAATAAATATATTTTTAATTGCACTAATAGGAATTGATAAAGATTCTTGGGTATATCTTAAAGCAAGTATAGAGAAAATCAGTAAAAAAAGGCTTCTACTTATTGTTAGTATTGTAGGATGAATTTTCTCAATGTATTTCTTAACAATTACAGCATTTATTGCTGACAATAAACTAAAATAAAGTACATACTGTGCACCATCAATAAACATATCCTGAATTCCTGCTTCACCTTTATAACTAATAACAACGGCTCCAGAAACAGCCAATATCATACCAAATAATTCTATTTTATTAAACCGTTCTTTAAGCACAATAAAACTTAATCCAATTATAAATACCGGTGAAATATTACCAATAAAGGAAACAATGGTAGGGTTTGAAATAGTATAAATTGATTTAAAGAAAAAGTAAGTACCTACAACCTCTACAATTCCTAAAATTGCTAAAACAACATAACATCTAGAGTTAAGTGCTTTTAAAATTTTAAAAGATTTACGATACCAAGCATATAATAAGATCCACAATAAGCCAAACGTAAACCAATAAACACCAAATTGTGGTAAGCTAACTTCATTTAATGCAGCTTTACTAAAAATAAAAACGTTTGAAACCGCAATTACCGATACTAATGCCAATAAAAAACCTTTGACAGAATTTGTAATCTTCATACATCAAAGGTAGTTTTATTAACGAATAGGAAAAGCAACTTTTGTTGCGATTTTTACTAATAATATGCGAATCTTCTAACTTGCGAAATGTAACGTGCCAGTCGTATAACTTGATGTGTATATCCATATTCATTATCATACCAAACATATAGCACAACGCTTTTTCCATCATTATTTGAAATGGTTGCATTGCTATCAAAAATTGCTGGAGCAGAAGTTCCAACAATATCAGAAGAAACTAATTCATTACTTAAAGAATATCTTATTTGTTCAACCAAATCTCCTTCCAAGCAATATTTTTTCATAATTGTATTGATTGTTTCTTTACTTGCTGCATTTTCTAACCGAAGATTTAAAATTGCTAAAGACCCATTGGGTACAGGAACTCTAATTGCACTTGAAGTTAGTTTACCTTCAAAAGAAGGTAAGGCTTTAGAAACTGCTTTACCAGCTCCAGTCTCTGTAATTACCATATTTAATGCTGCAGCTCTTCCTCTTCTATTTTTTTTATGCATATTATCAACTAAGTTTTGATCGTTGGTATACGCATGAATAGTTTCTAAATGACCATTTATAACTCCAAATTCATCTTCAATAACTTTTAAAACAGGTGTAATAGCATTTGTGGTGCAAGATGCTGCTGAAAAAATATCAATTTTATTTGGATTATAACCTGTATGATTAACTCCATAAACAATATTTGGAACACCCTTACCTGGGGCAGTTAACAAAACTTTTGAAATTCCTTTGGCTCTAATATGTCTCCCTAAAGAATCCTCATCTCTAAAAGCACCAGTGTTATCAATCACTAATGCATCAAAAATACCATAAGTTGTATAATCAATTTTTTCAGGAGTATTTGCTGAAATTACATGAACGGTAGTCCCATTAATTATCAATGCTTTTTTTGAAAAATCGGCTCTAACAGTTCCATGAAAATCTCCATGAACAGAATCATTTCTTAGTAAAGAAGCTCTTTTTTCTAAAACAGATTCAGTTATTTCACCACGGGTAACAATTGCTCTTAAACGCATTAAATTCCCTTTACCTGTAAGTGCCATTAATTCACGTGCTAATAAACGACCAATACGTCCAAAACCATAAAGTACCACATCTTTAGGCTCTATCCCATTTGTTTTTATTGCATCTTTTAATTTAACTTCTACAAAGTCTTTTGTGTAATGATGCTCATCATCTAAATGATATTCGTATACTAACTTACCAATATCAATTTTTGATGGTGGTAATTGTTGTTTTTTAATTTCACGTGAAATTTCTACTGCATCGAAAATTGAAATAGGTTTTTCTACAAAATCATTTGCATACTCAACCAAGTTTAGTATTTCGCTAACATTTCGATCTAATAATTGATTTCTGAATAAAATTAATTCAACAGTATTTTCATACCATAAGTCGCTTATGATTCTAATAAATTCAACTGTTGCTCTTCTTCTTTCTGCTTGAAAAGCAAGTTCTTTTTCGTAAAGTTCGTTAAATGACATTTAAATTGCTTGTTTAATTTTCAGCAAAAGCACCCATTTCAAACGTTTTCGCAAATGTTTTCAACATAAAAAAACCTTTCAGAATTTGAAAGGTTTTAAAGTCTTAATTTTTAAATTTTATCTGAAAATATAACGCTCAGTTTCTCCTTTTAAATTTAGCATTTCAATTCTAAGCACTTCTCTATTTGATTTATTTGCAATCATTTCATTTACATCATCTACAGACATTACTTTCTTATTATTTATAGTTGTAATAATATACCCTTGTTTTACACCATAATATAATAACTCTCTATTTGAAATAGCTGTAATTTTTACGCCATTAGATATGTGTAATTTATTCAATTCCGTTTTATTTAAATTCTTCAAATCCAATCCTATTGCAGGTACTTTGCTTATTTCATTTTTAGTTAAAGTAACCTGTTTTGTTTTTTTCTTTCCATTTCTTAAAAAGGTAACAGTAATAACATCATTTGGTCTTTTTGTTCTTAAAAACCCTTGTAATTCTGCAGCAGTAGAAATTTTAATCTCATTTAATTTCACCAAAATATCATGTTCTTTAAGACCTGCTTTTTCAGCTCCAGAATTTGCAGCAACACCTGTAATATAATACCCTTCAGTATTTTCAATATTTAATTCATTTGCAAACTTATTATTAAGTTCTCCACCGTTCACTCCTAAAATTGCAGTTTGTACATTTCCAAATTCCATAATATCTTCAACAACTTTTTTGGCTATGTTTGAAGGAACAGCAAACGAATAACCAATGAAAGAACCTGTTCGCGATGATATTGCAGTATTAATACCAACCAATTCACCTCTTGTATTAACCAAAGCGCCTCCACTATTTCCAGGGTTTACAGCAGCATCGGTTTGAATAAAAGAATCTACACCCTTTGTACCATCTAAATCTCGTCCTTTTGCACTCACAATACCTGCCGTTACCGTTGAAGTTAGATTGTACGGATTCCCAACAGCTAATACCCACTCTCCCACTTTTATTCCGTTAGAATCTCCAAAAGTTATATAAGGTAAATCTTTCGCTTCAACTTTTAACAAAGCAATATCATTTGTAGCATCAGTTCCTATCAACTTAGCTTTGTAATATTTTTTATTATTTAGAGTAACTTCAATCTCCGTTGCATTTCTAATTACATGATTATTGGTAATAATATATCCATCCGAAGAAATTATAACACCACTTCCTGTACCAACTTGTGAATATTGTTTAGCGCCACTCCCTTGACCATAGAAAAATTCTGCCCTTGGATTTCGAACCGTTTTATATGATGTATTTTTTACGTGCACTACAGAATTTAATGTTTTCTCAGCAGCAACCGTAAAATCAGTGTTTTCAATTGAAGAAGCCATTGTATTAGTAAAATTAGCAGGTACGGTATTTAACATAGAATCTACTGGTTGCGCAATAACAATTTGTGGTTTTTCAAGAAACAACTTATACGAAGCCAAGGTAATTACTCCACCAATTGCAGAAAATAATATAATGCTTACTATTTTTTTCATGTTTTAGATTTTTTAAAATAACACTCAAAATTAATCTATTATTGTATTTCAAAAAGTACTTTAACTGTCTGTTAACGGTGTTTTAACTCAATTTAACATTTTAACATTACAACATTAAGTTTCAAGTAAAAACTTCACTGAATTTACTACATTTGCAGTAATGAATATACATTTTTACAAATATCAGGGTACAGGAAATGATTTTATAATGATTGATAATAGGGATTTTACTTTTCCTAAAAACAACATAAAACTCATTAACAAACTATGCGACAGAAGATTTGGTATTGGTGCTGATGGTTTAATTTTACTTGAACCTTCAACGGAAAATGATTTTAAAATGGTGTATTTTAATGCTGATGGAAACGAAGGAAGCATGTGTGGAAACGGCGGAAGATGTATTGTAGCATTTGCAAAACTATTTGAAATTATTGATACTAAAACTACTTTTGAAGCTGTTGACGGGTTGCATTTTGCAACTATCAAAAATGAAATTATTAGCTTACAAATGATTGATATTAAAACTATTGAAGTTTACGACAATTACTTATTTTTAAACACCGGCTCACCACATCACATCTCTTTTGTAGAAAATATCTCCAATTTAAACGTAAAAGAAGTAGGTGCGAAAATTAGACATGGAGCACCTTATTTTAAAGAAGGAACCAATGTGAATTTTGCTGAGCAACTTTCAGATAACTCCTTTAAAGTTAGAACTTACGAACGTGGTGTTGAAGATGAAACACTTGCTTGCGGAACAGGAGTTACCGCTGTAGCAATTGCAGCAAGTAAAGCAAATAAAACAAATGCTAATTCCATACAACTTGAAGTTTTAGGAGGCACCTTAGAAGTCTCATTTGAAAAAAATGGAGATTTCTATAAAAATGTATTTTTAAAAGGACCTGCTCAACTTGTATTTAAAGGAAATATTGTAATTTAATGGCAAATCTACTTGGTAAAAATATCAACTTAAGAGCTTTAGAACCAGAAGATTTAGATTTTTTGTTTTCTGTAGAAAACAACGAATCATTTTGGGAAATTAGCAGTACTCAAGTTCCTTTTTCAAAATATATTTTACAAAAATATATTGAAAATGCACACCAAGATATTTACGAAGCCAAACAATACCGATTTGTAATTTGTGATTCTAAAAATATTCCAATTGGAATGATTGACTTATTCGATTTTAGTCCTCAACATCAACGTATTGGTGTTGGATTATTAATAACTTCAGAACATCAAAGCAAAGGATATGGTGCTGAAGCCTTAGAATTGGTTATTGATTATACATTTACCTATTTAAACGTACATCAAATTTTTGCTAACATTTCATCTACTAACACTAAAAGTATTTCTCTTTTTGAAAAATTTAATTTCAAAGAAGTAGGAATTAAGAAAGACTGGATTTATTCAAACAATACTTTTAAAGATGAAATTTTATATCAATTAATAAAAAACTCAAATGAATCTTAAAAAACTTTTTTTACTAATATTCAGTTTATTAATTGTTATTGGCGGTGTGTTAGCATTTAACTTTTACGGTAAAATATACAAACCAAACACAACTAAAGAAGGCTTTATATACATCCCAACAAAAAGCAATTTTGAAGAAGTTGAAAATCTAGTTCGCCCATTCTTAAAAAGAGTAAAACCATTTGTCTGGGTTGCTAAAAAGAAAAACTACCCAAACACTATTAAGTCGGGAAAATACCATATTACGAAGGGATTAAATAATAACGAATTAATTAATTTATTACGAAGCGGCAAACAAACAACAGTAAAATTATCATTCAATAATCAAGGTACATTTAAAAAATTAGCAAGTAGAATTTCCGAACAAATTGAAGCTGATTCTGTTTCAATTTACAACGCTTTAACCAATAGTTCATTCATAACCAAAGCTGGTTTTGATAAAAATACCGCAATTGGAATGTACATTCCAAACACGTACGAATTTTACTGGAATACTTCTGCAGAAAGTTTCAGAAATAAAATGCTAAACGAATACCATACTTTTTGGAATACTTCACGTTTAGAAAAAGCAAAAGATCTAAATTTATCTAAAGATGAAGTTATTACGCTAGCTTCCATTGTTCAAAAAGAAACCTCAACGGTAAATGAAAGACCTATAGTTGCCAGGTTGTATTTGAATAGATTAAGAGACAAATGGCCACTACAAGCAGATCCTACCATCATTTTTGCATTAAAAAATGAATTTGGAAATGACACTGTTATTAAAAGAGTGCTTACAAAAGATTTAGAAATAGATTCGCCATATAATACTTATAAAAATAATGGTTTGCCTCCTGGCCCAATTGCCATGGCAGATATTTCTTCTATTGACGCAGTATTGAATCCTTCCAATCATGATTACTACTATATGTGTGCTAGCATTACTTCAATTGGTACGCATGAATTTGCAAAATCTATAGTTCAACACAATAAAAACGCAGCTAAATATCAATCTTGGCTTAACAGACAAGGGGTTAATAGATAAACTTTTACAACGCTTTAACATAAGATAAATTAACTATTCACAACCAACTAACCTTTATTAGATCATTTATTTTATTTTCACTAAAGAAATCAACGATTTGTTAATAATTTGTTAATTTGAAATATTTTTCATAATTTTGTTGTCAGTTTAAAAATATGAATTACATTTGCATCCGGAAATTTAAAAGGAATTAAACCCTTTGAATTATGAAAAAAGTAATACTATTTTTTGGTTTATTAATCTTAGGAACTGTAATTTCAAGTTTTACTAAGGACGAAAAGACCCCAAATACTAGCCTAATACTCACCAAAGAAATTAGCTTAGCTCTTACTAAAGAAGAAAGTTTCTCTCAAAATCACAACATTCCTTTTGTTGGTAATTCATTTAACGGGTTTAAAGAAGCAGTTGCTTTCAAAGAATCTCAAGGAAAGTACCATATCGTTAACACACTTGGTTATTTAGGGAAATATCAATTTGGAAAATCTACCTTAAAAAGGTTTAAAATATACAACACTCAATTATTTTTAAAAACCCCAGAATTACAAGAAGATGCTTTTATTGCACTCTGCTCTGTAAACAAATGGATTTTAAGAAAAGATATCAAACGAAGTGTTGGGAAAAAAATAAATGGTATTTACATTACAGAATCTGGCATGTTAGCTGCTGCACATTTGGCAGGTGCTGGAAATGTAAAAAAATATATTAGAAGTAATGGCCAAAGCCAATTTAAAGATGCTTATGGTTCATCTATACAGTATTATTTAAAGAAATTTTCAGGTTATGACACTTCATTTATTGAAGCTAATAAGAAACCTGTTTTGTAATTTTAAATAATTTTGGTTAAATAAAAAGCCTTCTACAAAATTGTAGAAGGCTTTTTTTATTCTTTATGAATTATAAAAATGGTTGGTCGTTTATGCAAATCTGGATGTTCATTTTTCCAATCTTTTATTTCAAGCGTCTTTATATACTCAGTTTGCAAAGTAATATCACAGGCAACACATAACCTCGCAGTTGGTGTTAACGTACTTTTTAAATCGGTTAACATTTTTTCATTTCGATATGGTGTTTCAATAAATATTTGAGATTGGTTTTTCTCTTTAGACAATCGCTCTAAATTTTTAATTGCCACCTTCCTTTCCGAAGCATCAATTGGTAAATAACCATTAAATGCAAAATTTTGACCATTAAAACCAGAAGCCATCATTGCTAAAATTATTGATGAGGGGCCAACAAGCGGAACTACTTTGATATTTTTTTCGTGAGCTAATTTAACAATCTCAGCTCCAGGGTCTGCAATTGCAGGAACACCTGCTTCAGAAAGCAACCCAACAGATATACCCGTTGAGCAAACATCTAAATAAGTCTTTACCTCTAATTGATCAGCGTACTTGTCTAATTTTAAAATAGTTAAAGAAGGTTGTGATTTTCTAGGAGTAATTTGCTTGATAAATCTTCTTGCTGTTTTTTCATTTTCAACAATAAAACAATCTAACTCCTCAATTACTTTTTTTACAGAAAATGGCAAAACCTCTAAAGGCTCTGTATCACCTAAGGTAGTAGGTATTAAATACAATTTTCCTTTTTCGTTATTCATTTGGTTTTATTTTTTCAGCAATAATATCACAAGCTTCATCCAACATTTCATATACATTTTTAAAACCGAAATTCCCACCATAATACGGATCCGGAACATCTAAATTCTCACCTGGGAAAATCTCGTTTAAGATAAGTTTCACCTTCGATTTATCTGCATCGTTTCGTGATAATTTAATAACATTTTCATAGTTAGAATTATCCATTACATAAATAATATCAAACTCATCAAAATCTTTAATCGAAAATTTTCGAGCACGTTGACTTGTAATGTCAATTCCATTTTGTTTCGCAATTGCTATAGAACGCCTATCTGGCAACTCACCAATATGAGATGCTCCTGTTCCAGAAGAATCTATTGTAGCTTTAAAACTATAAGTTTTGGATTTTAAAATACCTTCAGCCAATGGAGAACGGCATATATTACCGAGGCAAACCATTAATATTTTGGTCATTATTATAAGTTAAAAGGTAAGTTTTTTTGTAATATCATCAACGTATTTTCTAAATTGCTTATCTGTTTCTGTTAAATTATCAACAGTTTTACAAGCATGAAGTACCGTTGCATGGTCTCTTTTACCAATTTGAGAACCAATACTTGCCAAAGATGCTTTTGTCATTCTTTTAGCAAAGAACATAGCTAATTGACGAGCCTGAACAATATGCCTTTTACGTGTTTTCGATTGCAATGTTGCCACATCTAATTCAAAATAATTTGAAACAATTTTTTGAATATAATCTATAGAAACTTCACGTTTGGTATTTTTAACAAATTTATCTACAATTGTCTTCGTTAAAGACAATGTGAATTCCTTTCTATTAAATGAAGCTTGAGCAATCATAGAAATTAATACCCCTTCTAATTCTCTAACATTAGATTTTATATATTTTGCAATGTACTCTACAATTTCATCTGGCATTTCAACACCATCTCTATATAACTTGTTTTGCAAAATTGAAACTCTTGTCTCATAATCTGGAACTTGAAGCTCCGCAGATAACCCCCATTTAAATCTAGAAAGTAAACGCTGCTCAATATCTTGCATATCAACAGGAGCTTTGTCTGATGTTAGAATAACCTGCTTCCCATTTTGGTGTAAATGATTAAAAATATGGAAGAACACATCCTGTGTACCTGTTTTACCAGATAAAAACTGGACATCATCAACAATTAACACATCAATCATTGAATAAAAATGAATAAAATCATTTCTTGTATTTCCTTTTACAGAATCTATATATTGTTGCGTGAACTTTTCAGATGAAATGTATAAAACTGTTTTATCTGGATATTTATCTTTAATTTGAACACCTATTGCGTGCGCTATGTGAGTTTTACCTAAACCAACTCCTCCATAAATTAATAATGGATTAAAAGAAGTTCCTCCAGGCTTATTTGCAACAGCCATCCCTGCTGAACGTGCCAACCTATTTGAATCACCCTCAATAAAACTATCAAAATTATAATTTGGATTTAACTGAGACTCTATCTTAACTTTTTGAATACCAGGTATAATAAACGGGTTTTTTAATTCTCGCTTATTAAAATCTAATGGGACAGTAATTCCTTGCGGGTTTATTGGATTTCTATTTGAACTAGGGATTTTTACAGTGTGTGGATTATTACTACTATAGTTATTTTCCATTCTAACATCATAAATCAACTTTGCATCTTCACCTAGCTGCTTAACTAATGCAACTCTTAACAATTTAATATAATGTTCTTCCAACCACTCATAAAAAAACTTACTAGGCACTTGAATTGTTAATGCCTCACCAGACAGCTTAATAGGTTTAATAGGCTCAAACCAAGTTTTGTAAGCTTGTTGTTTGATATTATCTTCTATAAAAGATAAACATTCCCCCCAAACTGATGATGCAGTTTTAGTCATTGTAGTTATTATAGTGTTTTTGAGTTAAAATTTGCCGAATATATTTGCTAACCCTTTATGCAATTTTAGGCTATACAAAAATGTGAATAAAATTTAGTATAAAAAAATAAATTTGCTATTGATTATTAATTATTTTTTACGTAAGATAGACACCTTTAAAATAAAAAAATGATTTCAAATACAATTCAATTTAGAGTTAGGTATGCCGAAACCGACCAAATGAGCTTTGCATACCACGGAAACTATGCCCAATACTTTGAGATGGGGCGTATAGAATGGCTTAGAAAACTTGGTGCTTCTTATAAAAAAATGGAAGAATCGGGTATCATGCTACCTGTAATTAGTCTAAATATAAATTTTCTGAAACCTGCTAAATATGACGACCTTCTATCGTTAAAAACAATACTTACAAAAAAACCAACCGCTACAATTGAATTTAATCATGAAATTTACAATGAAAATGATGAATTATTAACTACTGCCAAAATTGTTTTAGTTTTTGTAAATATGAAGACAAATAAACCAACTAGAGCTCCAAAACAACTTGTTGAGAAGCTAAATGAGATTAGCACTCAACTTCTTTAACTTTTAAACACCTTAAATCCGTAAAAAATTGCTTCACTTTAACTGCATTTTTTTTTCGAACAGAAATTACATACTCACAATTTAAATACATTTCTTGCTTTTTAATTTCTAAATTATTCTCTTTAACAATTCGCATAACCTTATTCATATCTTTATAATCAAAAATTAACTGATAATAAATGTCAATAGTTTTTTCAACAATGGCAGTTGACTCTAAAATTAGTTTTGTAGCAGTTTTATAAGCATTTATAAGTCCGCCTACCCCTAATTTAGTTCCTCCAAAATAACGAACAACAACAATTAGTACATTTGTAATTTCAAAAGATAAAATTTGACCGTAGATTGGTAATCCTGCTGAATTGTTAGGCTCTCCATCATCATTTGCTCTGTATTTAATTTCTCCAACACCTAACTGCCAAGCATAACACCAATGCCTTGCTGCATGGTGTTTTTTCTTCAACTCCTCAATATGTGGTTTGACTTCGCTTTCTTCAGAAATTGGAAAAATATAACCAATAAATTTACTTCCTCTATCTTTAAAAAGAGCATCTCCATTAGCGATTTCAATTGTTCTATATGTGTCTTTTTCTGAAATAACTTTAAAATTTAAGGATACAAATATATCAAAACCCTAAATTTAAATTGAATATATTTGAGTTAATAAATTATAAATCATGAGAAAATTAACTTTCCTTTTACTTTTAAGTAGTATTCTATTTTCGTGTGAAACGACTTCAGATAAAAAAGAAGCTGAATCCAAACAAAGGAATCCAAACTCGTTTTCAATAGTTATTCATGGAGGCGCAGGAGGAATTAAAAGAGAATATTTCACTAATGAACAACAAGATGCTTATTCAAAAAAATTAGACGAAGCTATTAATGCAGGATATACTATCTTAGAAAATGGAGGAGCCTCATTAGATGCAATTCAAGCTGCAATAAATATAATGGAAAACTCACCCCTATTTAATGCAGGTAAAGGCGCAGTTTACAATAGCGAAGGCAACCAAGAAATGGATGCTGCAATTATGGACGGACAGACTTTAAACTCAGGTGCCGTTGCGGGTGTTAACCATATAAAAAATCCAATTTTAGCAGCTCGAATTGTTATGGATAGTTCAAAGCACGTTTTGCTTTCTGGTAAAGGCGCTGAAATTATGGCTCAAAAATATGGTGTTGAAATGGTAGATAGCAGTTACTTTTTTACCGAAAAGAGATTAAATCAGCTCAAGAAAATTCAAGAAAAAAAGAAAACACAATTAGATCATACAGCTTTTCTTATTAAAAACGAATTAATAGATGATCATAAATATGGTACCGTTGGCGCTGTTGCAATTGATAAATATGGAAATATTTCCGCTGGAACCTCAACTGGAGGAATGACTAATAAAAAATATGGTAGAATTGGAGATGTTCCATTAATTGGAGCGGGAACATACGCCAACAATTTAACTTGTGGGATTTCTGCTACCGGTACAGGTGAATACTTTATAAGAACTGTTGCCGCTCATGAAGTTTCTAGTTTAATACTGTATAAAGGAGTGACTCCTAAAGAAGCTTTAAACGAAGTTTTATTCAATCAAATTGGACCGCTTGGAGGTGAAGGTGGAATGATTTTAATTGATAAAAAAGGTGACGTTTATTGGGATTTTAATTCTACTGGAATGTTTAGAGCCTATAAAAAATCGAGTGGTGAAACTAAAATTGAAATGTTTAAAAAAACAGAATAAACTTTAGTTTGTAAAAACTTTCAAAGTATCATCTGAAATTTTTTTAATTTTAGATGGTGCTTTTTTAATTTTAGGAGCTTTTAAACCTTCCTTAAATAACACATTTCCAACAAAAACATACGATTCATCCCATAAATTTTCATCAATAAAACGTTGTAACGTTTGAGCACCTCCTTCAATAATTATTGACTGGATTTTGTGTAAGAACAAAATACCACTAAGTTGTTTTGGCACACTTTTACTAAAATCAACTTTTTCAAACAATACATTTTTATTAAAACTATGTTTGGGTTGCTTCTCGGTTAATACAATTGTTTTAACACTTCCATCTAATAAATTATAGTTTTCAGGTATTTTTAAAGCCCTATCAATAACAACCCTTATTGGGTTTTCCCCTTTCCAAGTTCTAACATTTAAAGTAGGGTTATCATTTAAAGCTGTAGTTGTCCCAACTAAAATAGATTGTTCTTCAGCTCTCATTTTATGAACTAATTGTCGCGAATAAACATTGGAAATCCAATTTGGAGAATTTTCAGAATTAACATCTCGAATTTTATCTATAAAACCATCTGCCGTTTCAGCCCATTTTAAAATAATATAAGGCCTTTTTTTAGTATGAAAAGTAAAAAATCGTTTGTTTAAAATTAAACACTCTTTTTCTAAAACACCAACAATAACATTGCAACCATTATTTTTCAAATACTCAACTCCTCTACCACTAACTTTATCATTAGAATCCACTACTCCAATCACCACTTTTTTTATACCATTTTCAATAATTAAATTGGCGCAAGGAGGTGTTTTTCCATAATGTGAACACGGTTCTAAACTTACATAAATAGTTGCATGTTTTAAAAGCAACTTGTCTTCTACTGAATTTATTGCACGAACTTCAGCATGTGGTTCACCTGCTTTTTGATGCCAACCTTCACCAATTATTTCATCATTTAAAACAATTACGCTTCCAACCATTGGATTAGGGTATGTTTTACCCAAACCATTTTTAGCTAATTCAATACATCGTTTTATATATTTTTCGTGTATATTCACATCGTAAAAATAACATTTTAAAATGACTCCTAACAACTTTAAAATAAGAGAAATTCAACCTAAAGATAATCCCAAAATAGCAAGAGCTATACGAGCTATATTAATTGAATTTGGAGTGCCTAAAGTTGGAACAGCGTATGCAGATAAAATATTAGATACGCTATACGAAGCCTACCTACCTGAAAAATCTATTTACTATGTAATTGAAAATAAAGGTGAAATATACGGTGGAGCAGGAATTAAACAGTTAGATAATTACGAAGGAAATGTATGCGAACTTCAAAAAATGTATTTTTTACCTGAGGCACGTGGAATTGGACTAGGAAGTAAAATGATGGGAATTTGCTTGCAAAAAGCAACAGAATTTGGCTTTGAACAATGCTATTTAGAAACACTTCCATATATGGAGAGCGCAAGAGAACTATATAGAAACGTTGGGTTTAAAGATTTACAAACCCCATTAGGAGATACCGGACATTATTCCTGTAATTTATGGATGCTTAAAGATTTATAATGCTAGTTCAAGAATTTAAAAAACAGTTCTTTTTAGAGCTTTCAAATTTATACCCTAAAACTGAAATTCAGTCGTTTTTCAATATCTTAATTAAATTTAAACTAAATTTATCTAGAGTTAATTTAGCACTACAACCAACACTACATTTTAATGAAAATGATTTTAATTATTTTCAAAAAGCACTAACACTATTAATAAAACAAATTCCAATACAATATATTATCGGTGAAACTGAATTCTATGGACTTCCATTTAACGTTAACAAAAATGTCTTAATTCCAAGGCCTGAAACCGAAGAATTAGTAGATTGGATTATTAAGGATTACAAAAATAAAGAACATATAAAAATTTTAGATATTGGTACTGGAAGCGGTTGTATTGCAATTTCACTAGCTAAAAATTTACCAAATGCTACTATTTTCGCATTAGATATTTCTTCTGAAGCCATAAAAGTAGCTAAAATGAATACTGAGATTAACAATGTATCCGTTAATTTTATTGAAGCAGATATTTTAACTTTAAATAAATTACCGCAAAAATTTGATGTTATTGTTTCCAATCCTCCTTACGTACGTGATCTGGAAAAAGAACAAATGCAAACAAATGTTTTAGCTAACGAACCTCACTTGGCTTTATTTGTTAAAAATGACAACCCATTACTGTTTTATAATAAAATTGCAAAATTAGCTGAATCATATTTGAATAAAAATGGTCACTTATATTTTGAAATCAATCAATATTTAGGAGTCGAAACTATAGACTTGTTAAAATTAAAAGGCTTCAAAAATATTCAACTAAAAAAAGATATTTTTGATGTTGATAGAATGACGAAAGCTACTTTTTAATTGATTTTTTTAAACCTTCATCCTTAGACTTAAAAGAATTATCTTTGCAACATGCGAATTGATATTATAACCGTTTCACCTGAATTAATTAAAAGTCCGTTTGAATTTTCAATAATCAGACGTGCTATTGATAAAGATTTAGCAGAAGTTCATTTTCATGATTTAAGAAAATACGCCCTAAACGATTATGGAAAAATAGACGATTATCAGTTTGGTGGTGGTGCTGGAATGGTTTTAATGGCTGAACCTATTGATAAATGTATTTCAAAATTAAAAGCAGAAAGAGAATACGATGAGATTATTTATATGACTCCAGATGCACCAACACTAAATCAACAAACAGCAAATACATTATCTTTAAATAAAAATATAATTATACTTTGCGGCCACTATAAAGGTGTAGATCAAAGAGTACGTGATTTATTTATTACAAAAGAAATTTCTATTGGTGATTATGTACTTAGTGGTGGGGAATTAGGTGCCGCAGTGCTTTGCGACTCAATTATACGGTTAATTCCAGGTGTTTTAGGTGATGAAACCTCAGCTTTAACCGATTCTTTTCAAGATGATTTACTTTCACCACCCGTTTACACAAGACCATCAGAATATAAAGGCCTAAAAGCACCTGAAGTACTTTTATCTGGTAATTTTCCAAAAATTGAAGAGTGGAGAAGTGAGCAAGCTTTAAAAAGAACAAAAAAAATACGACCCGACTTGTTGGAAGACTAATATTTTTTACTAAATTTGCATTCTCAAAATTAACCTCTGACGAAAATCGTGAATGTTGGTTATTGAAAAACCCATTAAATGTTAAAAATGGAAAATTTAGTAAAGTTTATACAAGACGAGTATGTAACAAAAAATGAGTTTCCTCAATTCCAATCTGGAGATTCAATTACAGTATACTACGAAATTAAAGAAGGGCAAAAAACACGTACACAATACTTTAAAGGTACAGTGATTCAACGTAGAGGAGCTGGTGCTTCAGAAACATTCACTATTAGAAAAATGTCTGGTACAGTTGGTGTTGAACGTATTTTCCCAATTAACTTACCTGCAATTCAAAAAATTGAAGTTAACAAACACGGTAGAGTTCGTAGAGCACGTATTTTCTACTTTAGAGGATTAACTGGTAAAAAAGCTAGAATTACAGAGAAAAGACGTTAAGTCACTCTTACATAAAATTATTTATTTAAAATCCCACAAATGTGGGATTTTTTTATACTCAATACATTTACAGTAAAAATATTTAAAAACACCCGTATAATATTGACTAAATAGCAGTTTTTACTACAAGAAATAGTTTATAACTAATTAAAAAATAGTATATTTGCACCCGCAAAACGGCCTCGTGGCGCAACTGAATAGCGCACTTGATTACGGCTCAAGAGGTTACAAGTTTGAATCTTGTCGAGGTCACTACTTATAAAAAGGCTTTCAATAAATTGAAAGCCTTTTTCTTATTTAAAAGAGTTAAACTTAGCCCAATACACAATTTAATCATTCCAACTTGGATAAAAATTGGCTGAAATAAAAATGAAGTTTTTGAAATTATACCAAATAATTAAAGGGTCTTAATCTTGCAATATGTCCTCCATATTTTTATACTTTTTAGATTTCCAAAAATCTTGATAAGAATACATTAATTCTTTAGACATATCCATCCATTTTAATTGTCCGGATCTGATAGAATTTTTTAAAAAAATAAAAGTTATTTTAGTTAATGGCAATTTAATTTCTTTTAAATCTTGCTTGTTCATCGTAAAATATTTAAGTTATTTAATAGCGCCCCAACACTAATCACTTAAATTAATTGTAAGCTTAAAAGGCAAACAATGCTTGGACTATGTGAATTTTTCAACTTTTAATTATTGTACTATTTCGTACTAAAAACCGTTAGGAATTAATAAATAAATCGGTTTTACTGTCCTATAATATAGTATTTATTTTTTAGAATTACAAATTTAAGATAGTGGTACCCACTTAATAATTAGCTATTTAGACTCAAAAAAGTGATTTTTAAAATATTTAACGTCTAATTCTCCAAGCAAAAAAAGAACAACTACGAGTATAATTTATACTTGTAGTTGTTCTTTTAAAATCTTTAACACAGCTAAATAAAATAGATTTATTTAGTAGTTCAAATAATGTAAATAGGTAATTATTACAATACTAAAACTGAATTTTCCTCAGCATCAATTCCATTATTAACATACTTATCAGCACTATCATCATTAACCCATTTTTCACCATCTAATAAATACTTAAATTGAAATTCATTATCAATTGGTAAATCAATTATCACTTTAAAAGATCCGTTTTTTAACTTTTTTAAACTTACAGGTTCTGCTGTATTCCAGTTGTTAAATTCTCCTAATAAATCAACTTTAGATGCCCCACTAACTGCTTCTCTTTCCATTAAAAATGTAACCTTACAAACTGGTTTACTTTTTAAAAATTGTTTCTTTAAACTCATGCTATTTATACTTTAAATTTTAAAAAACAAAAATACCTTAGAATAAGGGAATTTCATACAACTCGTTTTTCCTATTTATATGCTAAATTGATAAGTTTACATAAAAACTTCTTATCCATGCTAATTTTGCACATTAAATAATTTCAATAACATAACATTTTTATATATTCCTAAATATAAATCGACTATTTCAACTAAAATAATAATATAATTAGAAAATATTCTTAAAAATTCATTTATTCATAAATAATTGGATATCTTTATATCGTCAATTACATTACAATTAGCATCTTTAATATTATTACTATGGATAAAAATTTTAAAGTAAAAGTAAATGATTCTTTAAGCTATAATTTTAACACTTCAGACATTCAAGAATTAAATGTATTAAGCCTACCCAAGTCAAAATTTCATATCATAAACAATAACAAATCTTTTAACGTAACACTTGAAGAATCTAATTTTCTAGATAAAGAATATGTAGTAAATGTAAACTTAAATAGGTACACTATCAAAATTTCTACTGAATTAGATGTACTTATCAAACAATTGGGATTTTCGGTTGGCTCATCCAAAAAAGCAAATGACATTAAAGCCCCTATGCCAGGTCTTATTATAAATATACTTGTAAAAACTGGACAAAAAGTAAACGAAGGTGATCAATTACTCATATTAGAAGCTATGAAAATGGAAAATTCAATAAGTTCTCCAAAAGAAGGTATTGTTAAATCGATTTTTGTTAAAAGCGGTGAAACTGTTGAAAAAGGGGCTCTAATGATTGAATTAGAATAATCTACTTCCTATTCAATTTCTGTATTCTCAAAATTTTAAACTTCATTAAGATGAAAAAAATATTAGTTGCAAATAGAGGTGAAATAGCCATTAGAGTTATGAAAACCGCAAAAAAAATGGGTATTAAAACAGTTGCTGTATATTCTGATGCTGACAGAAATGCACCGCATGTTAGATATGCTGACGAATCCGTTTGCATAGGTGAAGCACCTTCAAACAAATCATATCTTTTAGGAAGTAAAATTATTAAAGAAGCTAAAAAACTAAACGTAGATGGTATTCATCCAGGTTATGGTTTTTTAAGTGAAAATGCCAATTTTGCTGAATTATGCGAGAAAAATGATATTATTTTTATTGGCCCAAAATCTAAATCAATTAGTATGATGGGTGATAAATTAGCAGCAAAGAATGCAGTTAAAGATTACAATATCCCAATGGTTCCAGGAGTTGACAGAGCAGTTATTGATTCAAAAGAAGCTTCAGAAATAGCACGAGAAATTGGGTTTCCAATATTAATTAAGGCTTCAGCAGGTGGTGGTGGAAAAGGAATGCGAATAGTTGAACATGAAACAGCTATTGAAGAACAAATGACAAGAGCAATTAGCGAAGCAGCATCAGCTTTTGGTGATGGCTCTGTTTTTATTGAGAAATACATTACCTCCCCTCGTCATATTGAAATTCAAGTATTAGCAGATAGTCATGGAAATATATTACATTTTTTCGAAAGAGAATGCAGTATTCAACGTAGACATCAAAAAGTAGTTGAAGAAGCACCATCATCAATTTTAACTCCAGAATTAAGAGAAGAAATGGGACAAGCAGCTATTAAAGTTGCAAAATCTTGTGATTATTTAGGAGCTGGTACGGTTGAATTTTTAGTTGATAGCAACCTAAATTTCTATTTTTTAGAAATGAATACACGCTTGCAAGTTGAACATCCAGTAACAGAGTTAATTTCTGGTGTTGACTTGGTAGAACTCCAAATAAAAATTGCTAGAGGTGAAGCAATTTCAATAAAACAAGAAGATTTAAAAATAAATGGACACGCACTAGAATTACGTGTGTACGCTGAAGACCCAATGAATGATTTTTTACCTAGCGTTGGAAATTTAAGCACCTATAAAATTCCTGTTGGTAAAGGTATTAGAGTTGATGATGGGTTTGAAGAAGGGATGGATATTCCTATTTATTATGACCCAATGCTTTCAAAATTAATTACTTACGGAAGAACACGCAATGAAGCTATTCAATTAATGATAAAAGCTATTGACAATTATAAAGTTGAAGGAGCTAAAACTACATTACCATTTGGAAGGTTTGTTTGTCAACACGAAGCATTTATTTCTGGTAATTTTGATACTCATTTTGTCAAAAATTATTACACTCCAGAGAAGCTTCAAGCTGGCTTAGAAGAAGAAACCAAAATAGCTGCATTAGTAGCTTTAAAAATTTATTTAGAAGATCAAAAAAAATTAAGAATTCCTCTTACAAACTAATTAAACAATTCTTATGGATTCAAAAATTGAAAAATTAAACAAACGAGTTGCTTTAGCAAATTTAGGTGGTGGAGAAGAACGAATTAAGAAACAACATGCAAAGAAAAAATTAACTGCAAGAGAACGTATTGAGTACTTATTAGATGAAGGTTCTTTTGAGGAAATGGGCGTATTAGTTACGCACAGAACCACCGATTTTGGAATGGAGAACGAAATCTATTTTGGTGATGGTGTTGTAACCGGTTATGGTACAATTAACAAAAGATTGGTATATGTTTTTGCTCAGGATTTTACAGTGTTTGGAGGTGCATTATCAGAAACTCACGCAGAAAAAATTTGTAAAATTATGGATCAGGCAGTTAAGGTTGGTGCTCCTTGCATTGGCTTAAATGATTCAGGTGGAGCACGAATTCAGGAAGGTGTTAAATCACTTGGCGGCTATGCTGATATTTTTTATAGAAATGTGCAAGCATCTGGTGTTATTCCGCAATTTTCAGCAATTATGGGGCCTTGTGCCGGTGGAGCCGTTTATTCTCCTGCAATGACAGATTTCACCCTTATGGTTGAAGACACCAGTTATATGTTTGTAACTGGTCCAAATGTGGTTAAAACAGTTACTAACGAGTCTGTAACTGCCGAAGAATTAGGAGGTGCAAGTACACATTCAACCAAATCTGGTGTTACGCATATTACTTCAGCAAATGATATTCAATGTTTAGAAGATGTAAAAACGTTGTTAAGTTACATTCCACAAAACAATAAAGAAACAACTAAAAAATTACCGTATAAAATTGGTGATGAGTTAAGATTGGAACTTGAAACAGTTATCCCTGAAAATACAAACAAGCCTTATGATATGCATGAGGTTATAAATGGGATTATTGATGAAGAATCTTTTTTTGAAATTCATAAAGATTTCGCTGAGAACATTATTGTTGGTTTTGCTCGATTAGCAGGTAGAAGTATTGGAATAGTTGCAAACCAACCAATGAATTTAGCAGGTTGTTTAGATGTAAATAGCTCAGTAAAAGCTGCTCGCTTTACACGTTTTTGTGATTGTTTTAACATTCCGTTGCTAGTTTTAGTTGATGTGCCAGGGTTTTTACCTGGAACAGACCAAGAATGGAATGCTATTATCACAAATGGCGCAAAATTATTATATTCTTTAAGTGAAGCTACAGTTCCTAGAATTACAGTAATTACAAGAAAAGCGTATGGTGGCGCTTATGATGTTATGAACTCAAAACACATTGGGGCAGACATGAATTTTGCTTGGCCAACCGCTGAAATTGCTGTAATGGGTGCAAAAGGAGCTGCTGAAATAATATTCAAAAACGAAATTAAATCGGCTAAAAACCCTGAAAAAAAATGGAAAGAAAAAGAAGCTGAATACGCTTTTAAATTTGCAGACCCATACAGAGCAGCAAGAAGAGGTTTTATTGATGAAGTAATTTACCCAAAAAACACACGAAGAAAGTTGATAAAAGCTTTTCAAATGTTGGAAGGTAAAGATATAAATTTACCTAAAAGAAAACACGGTAATATTCCTTTATAAGGGAACTAGAAAGCAAATCCTCCAAAATTATTTGGGAGATTTTATCATTTTAAACAGTCTATAATTCTAACTTATTGTAAATTTTACCACAATATTTTTTAAATTTAAACCACTATTACAAGATTTTGCTTATTGCTTTTATAGTAAAAAAGAAAGAATAGTATCAATATTACCATAGATGCAAAACTAATGAAACAATCTATCCCAGATTGAATTATTATAAAGTTGGCAAAATATAGGAGAAAATAGTAACGCTGGAAAAGTAGTGTTTACTGTAAGCTATTTAGCACAATAACGTCTAATCAACAAAGAGTTACAGTTTTTTTAAATAATTTGATTAATGTTCTTTTGATTGGTTAACTCTCTGGAAAAGTCAGTATTTTTAATATTGACTTTTTTTATACAATTTCAGCAGATAGCCCTTTGGTTAACAGTTTTGTACATTGTGGTTTTAAATCCTTATACTCACCTGTTTTAACTGTGCATTTACCTTTGTAATGTACTAATAACGTACATTGTTCTGCCTGCTCTAAAGTGTGTTCACAAACTTCAATTAACGAGTCTATCACAAAATCAAAGGTATTTACCTCATCATTAAATAATACAATTTCGTGTTGATTCACTTCTTTTTCCAAAACATCAACTTCTTCTTGTATTTTCTTTTTTGTATCACTCATAGTGCTAAAATAAAAAATTATAGAGGTCAGTAGTTAGTTGCATATAATTTGATTATGATACACTTTTTCTTTGTTGACCATTTTAGTTATTAGATTATTAAAGATAGTTGCTTTGCTTTGTGAACGATTTATTCTAAAACAGAATTCATTAAAATATCTATTTATATTGAAATCACTGACCCAAGAATAAGTTGTTCTTATCCAAGATTTTATTTGATGAATCATCGTGTGTAACGCTTTAAAATTTAAACCAGAATTACTTTCAATTTGTGTAATGTTGTATGCTTTGGCAATAGGTCTATAACCTCTCCACTTATCAGTTGTTACTTTTGCATCTCGGCTTATATGGTTAATAAACATATACTGTAAAGATTGTGCTGAAAAATCTTCAATACGCATTGCATACATTCTTTTTACCTTGCCTTGTTCTGTAAGCTCAATGGCAGTGATAGCTTTCTTTTTCTTGGCGTTGTAACTTCTACCTACCTTTTGCTTTTCTCGTCCTCCTAGTACAAATTCATCTACGTGGACATTCCCTTGCATTGGATTGTTACCGCTAGATTCCATAGCTTCTCTTACCTTGTGCATCCATAAACGAGCTGTTTTTTCAGTCACACCATAACGAACTCCCATATAACTAGCAGAAAGACTTTTAGTGCTTGTTCCCATTTCAAAAGTGATGAAAAATGCTTTACGAACACCAAACTTTACTTTGTGAAATAAAGTATTGGAAGTCGAAGATTCTTGATGGGAACATATATTACAAGTACGAGAGTAATCTTTTCTCACTTGTGCTTTTTTATGCCCGCATTTAAGGCACTTAAAACCATCTTTCCATTTAATCTCAGCTAAGTATTTCTTGCATTCTTCGTCTGTTTTAAACCGATCAGAGAACTCTAGAAGGTTTTGACCCTTGAAAATATCCATTTTATTCCTTTTTTTATTCCTTTTAAAGATATGAATTTAAATACTGACCTCTATAATTTTAATTTTTTTGTA
>Ga0190303_1000012_pt1 | contig 81888 bp, 149 predicted proteins | sample 48700701_MG_FD_161672 | JGI IMG/M metagenome (GOLD analysis project Ga0190303, IMG submission 161672) | Hydrothermal vent sediment bacterial communities from Southern Trench, Guaymas Basin, Mexico - 4870-07-0-1_MG | ecosystem: Environmental > Aquatic > Marine > Hydrothermal vents > Sediment ... | reverse complement strand
ATAACGTAGCCATAAACCGCAGCTACGCTGTCGGATTTAATGGCCTTGTTATGTTCGTTTATATATTAATTGGTGGGGTGCTTACAGGTGAAAGATTATTACTACTTACAGCAGTTGATTTTTCTTGGCTGCATAATTATTCTGGGGATACATGCTGTTTGGACGTATGTTGAACTCTATGACCTAATGTCAGTGTTAGAACAGCAAGGGTTAAGAACGAGATAGATACTGTTGTAATGTATTTCCTATGTTCTATTTTTCTGGATAGAAGGGATGAGACGTTTTGATGATCTTTGCACTGACATTTTGTACGAGGACAAATCACCTGCAGTGAGAGCTGCCAGTGAACAAGGTTTGACTGCATACTCTTTTAAGTGGAACGGAGCACACGCTCAAACTATACATTCTGTGCAAGCAATATAGCAGAGAATATACAGAATTGCATGACCCAGCGTAGGGGTCGATCGCTGGGGGTTCCTGGTGGTGTGCAATCGGAGCCTTGCCACCGTCTGCGCAGGCAAGCGAAATAAGTAGATGCTCAAATGGGCCGACAATGATTTGCCAAGCCTCTCTACTCGCGCCACACAGGGCGCGTAGGCGTTACAATACTGTTCCAAAGAACAACTACAGATAAAGCCTTACAAGGGGTAGGGCTAAGGGTAACAGGGTGGGTTTATGAAAGATGTGACAAGTACAGAGAAGCTTCTGAGAGAAGTCCTTCAGTTTGATACTTTTGTAGAGGACAGTATCTACCTAGCTTTAAACTTCAAAGGTGTTACTGGTGCTGAGATGCAAGAGCAAACAAAAAAACTCACAAAGAGGGTAGACACAGATAAGTATTGGAATGAGTTTTACCACAGACTCACTACGCTAGGAGAGCCTGCCCTGACTAACTTCGTGACTACACAAAAAGTGGTGGAGGAAAGTCTTATTAAAACAAGTGAGGCTCTTGTAGAGATTCTTTCTGAACTTCTCCTTTCAAAAGGAGGGGGCACTTAATATGAAATTAGGAAAGAAGCAAGAACTCTTTGCACAACAACTCCCTTGCTTACTTGACTACATACACTCACTAGGGTATGATGTAAGGCTAGGAGATTCCTTCAGGGACAGGCGAGTACACGGTGAGTTTGGGGAGAAGATGGGCTACGGTCATAAGAACTCTTGCCATAAACTTAAACTAGCCCAAGACATCAACCTAATGAAGAATGGTGTCTTGCTGAAGCAGACATCAGACCACGCCTTAATAGGTGCTTGGTGGGAAGAGCAGCATGAAGATAATAGGTGGGGAGGTCGCTTTAATGACGGGAACCACTACTCAATGACTCACTGGGGTGCTATGTGATGTCGACCTTCCTTACTGAACTAGAGAAAGAGATCCACTATATCTTTGACAACGAGGAGTCTTTTTTGGACACCTTTGGTGAAGATGCTTGGTGGGACTTGCAAGAAGTCAGTTTTACAAGCACCTGTATAAGGTTTGTATACGTCTTATATTGTGGTAAGCATGTAGAGGTGTCTGTGGAGATGAGTGACTATGCTGACTGGAGACGTTGGTGAGGGTTTTTAAAGAGAAGTCAGGCGTGATTAGTAAATACTCTTGCTGGGTGTGCTTTCAATCACACTATATGTACACAAGCAGTACTTTAGTTGGACTGGTATGGCATTGAAGAGTTTATTTAGAAGAAATATAACGTAGCCATAAACCGCAAGCGTCAGCGCAGTCGGTTTTAATAGTCTGTTATAAGCATTTACTTACGTAAGGTTAAAGATTATGGACAAAGAAGGTATTAAACTAATACAGCAATTAATGGCAGAAAGGCAATGTGTTAAGGACGCTTTAGGTATGTTGGATAAATTAAAATGCTTTGAGCAAGAATTCACTTTATTCTTAAATAAGACAGACAAGATAGAATCCTTACTCAAAGAGCTTACTTAAATTTTGTAGGGTGACTCGGGCCACAGTCAGCTGACTGTGCTGAGGTGTGCCGTACCACACACCTCTAGAGTTTAGGTTTAACTGTAGACGCCTTGGGTACGGTGTCGCATGGAGTTACTTATTATGTTTGAATTACGTTATAGGTTAGAGAGTACTGGGAAGACTATCTTACAATACAGGACGGTTATAAGCGTCCACGAGTTAAGAGCCGAAAACCCAATCTTAACTGAGTGGAGAGACGTTCCTCTGCACTCAGAGGCTGACGTAGGTGCATCTCTCCCACCAACATTAACTTGTTAGAGGCTCATTATGGAACTACTGAGTAGTGTATGTGAAGATTTTTACGTTGTAGGTAACGAGGTATTTGCCACACTTACAATAAAAGTTAAGGCTCCTACTAAGTTTACTTTTGAGGAGGATTCGCACCAACCAGAAGGGCAGAGTTCTCAGCGTGAGCTTGACAACAAACTTTAATCTGATGTATAGGTTTATTATGGAAGTCCAGACTTTTCTTAATCTGTTTATGGTGGTTGTCACAATCTCTGTGGTTGTGTTCTTTTTTGTAGCATTCCACGGAACATCACAGAGAGAAGCAGAGGAACTAAAAAACATAGAAGAGTACCAGCAACAATTCCTTTGTAGGAAGAGGGTACTAATTGAAGAGTTGCTTGTGGAACTACAGCAGCAAACAGTTGGAGAAAGAATGACAACAAAAGAACTATCGCGCCGACTGTGTAATCTGCTTTTTGTTCACAAAGAGATTTAGCAACATGCGGGTTGTTGCCGTATACAGTGTTTGGAGTATTGGTACTTATATGTCTTAATAACTAAGAGGAAAGATGTATGACTACAACATCTATATCTAGCTTACCTGCAAGTAAGTGTAAAGATCTTTTACTGGAGGTTGAGGAGCGTGGAGTTCGTTGTGCAGGTAGTGGCGATTACAGAGGCTCTAATACTATCTTTCTTTTGGGGACTATAGATATGGTAGTAAGCTTACGTGAAGAGGTGTCTGAGGTAAGTAAAGAACTATCAAGCCAGCAGACCAGATACACTACTGGTGTGAAGCTGCAAGTATTTGTTGAGAACTACACAAAAGAGAACACCTTAGTTTGTCGCACTATTCTAGGAAATACTATCACAGTAGACCCTTTTATAAGCAATGCTGTCAACGGATTAGTTGGTTTTAGTGGTGAGGGTAAGGATTTAGTCGGAGAGGTGTTCGAGTTAGTAGGTGTTACTGAGTACGGGGGTGTGCATATCCCTAAACAGATTATTAAGATACAACAGTAAAACCTCTAACTAAGTATGATACCTTTTCATTATAACAGCGACCTATTTATTCTACACTAAGCGGTGTGTCTATGGACAAATACAAACCAGAAGAATTGAAGCAAATGGCAAAAACTCTAATTGAAGCTAGGGACAGTGGTGATGTTAAGTTTTTAGCGTTTATTAATGTAGTTGCAGCTATGACAGGGACAAACACAACATACGTTGAGCAGATGGTGCAGGCTTACGCTACAAAGTAAGTACCTCACTGAATGTTGTGTTTAGGCGGGTGTGTTATCAATGTAGACCAAACAAGACAAGAGAAGATAAGGCAAAGAAGGGCACAGATGCTGATACACTCTTGTATCTATTACCACCTAGATGATTCTATAGTGTCTGACCATACATGGCAGCGGTGGGCTGATGAGCTTTGTGACCTCCAGTGTGAACATAAAGAAGGTATTGGGTATTACGATGAAGACTTTGAGGGGTGGGATGGCTCTAGTGGCTTTAACCTCCCACTAAGACACCCAGCTATCCTAGGGAGGGCACAGCAAATCTTAGAACACCATAACAACAAAAGAGAGAATAATGGCTAATTATCAGATAACAGGTAAGATCACCAGTGTGTCCATAAACAAAGACATAGAAGAAACACAACAGGAAGAGATAATAAAAGAGAACGTAATACTACCTGAAGACTCTCCTGCAAGGATGAAGACTCTCAGGTTTGAAGGTAAGAAGTGGTATTTAACTACAGTTTACCACAAAGACAATTACGACCAACCATTTGCTCTCTTCTGCCAAACTAATAGTCCAGAGAAGACGGTGACAACCAGTGATGCCGTAGAGAGGGTGTTTGCCTTAGCTAGGTCAAAAGGCATCTTAGAAGAGCATATACTCTCTACAGAGGCAAAGATTGCTAAGGGTAACAACGTAGACAAGCTAACACGAAGTATTAGCTTATTACTTCGACACGGCGTTCTTGTTCGGAATATTGTAACCTGTCTTGATGATGTTGAGGATGTGTTTGTAGGGAGTTTTATATTTCACTTAAAGAAATTCCTCTCTGCATATATTAAGAACGGACAAGTGGCTGAAGGAAAGGCTTGCACAGAATGTGGTGGGGTGCTACACTTCAGCGAAGGTTGTTTGGTATGTACCAGTTGTGGGAACAGTAAGTGTGGTTGAGCAGTGCTGCCCAGAAGGAGCCTGGTTTTTAATGGGAGTGCTAGTCAAGTTGGAGGCTTATGTGCAATAAGATAGTCTTTCAAACAAAGAAAGATGCGAGGTTTTATGTAAAGATCCTTTGTGTCTCTGTGAAGTTTAAGTCAAGGTCTTATCGTTGGGAAGCAAAAAACCTAGCACCGTATGCGTGTACTGCGTGTGGGTTGTGGCACTTAACTTCAAAGAAGAAGGTAAAAACTAACAAAACCAATGCACACTATAAGCGTGTTGCGAGGAAGTGACTGTGTAGTTTGTAGTTGAAGACAGTCTGATTTTTAAGTGCTTTGTTATGTTTATTTTAATATTGGAGTGGCAGTAGTGAAAAGTTTTTTCTCTATACGCCAAGCCATAAAACTTGGCACACCTGTAACTAAACAGGAATTAAGCTACGCACAGGACTTCGCAAAAAAAAATCGTCGGGAGAGGAACAACCGTGTTGTAAATGTTGTAATTATTAGTTCTATTATCGCAATTATTTGTGGGCTAACATTTAGAACATAACCCTCGCAGAGACAGGAGAACGAAATGATAGGCCAAACAATTAGAGCCAAAAACATTTTAGACGAAGGCGTTAAGCACCACGAGCGCGTAATAGTTAATGGTGTGGTCGGGAAGATAGTCGGCGTGGATTTCAATGAGCAGATGGTGCAGATAGAGATTAACGTTCCGGCACACTGCGTTAAGCGAGAGGAGATGAAAGCTAATAGCAAGCCGGAACCAAGCTTATAACGCTCAACTAAATGGTTGCGTAGCAATCCGAATTAAATTGATTGTTAGATTACGGCTAAACAAGGAGCAGGGATTATGAGATTAGAACGAACCGCTAAAAAACCCGGTGGCGGAGGGCGAACTGCTTACAGCAGCGACAGTTTCAGTGTGGTGGTGTGGAGTTTAGCGGAGGGGGCGATGACGACGATACAATGTCATCTTACCAAATTTCTTAAAATCTCCTTCGATGGAGAATGCGCCTTCCGATCAGACGACGAGTGCATAGAGCAATTCACAGCCGAAGAAATACTAGGGGTCATTGAGGTTCAAAAAGGAAGAGCATTCACAAAAGGGCAGGAAAGCAAGGCTAAGCAAATAAGAGACTGTTTAGCACTCTAACGCTCGCATAAACTGCGAAGCGCCAGCGAAGTTAGATTTTAATGCGACTGTTAGGTTGCCAGTAATACCTACGGAGTAACACCAAATGTCACAAAATAAATTCACAAGGAGCAATAAAAATACCGGTATAACTGGGCAGGCAATATTGGATGCTGGGCTTAATGTTTTTGGTCTGGATTTATTTCTTGAGTCCTTCACCGCTGCAAAAGGCAAAGATACCGAGCCATCGGAATTTACGTATAGGGGGGTAAAAATGAAAATTCAAATAGATAACGAAGCAAACTAACGACTAAGTTCACCAGTCGCGCGTCACTTTGCGCGGTCTGCGTGAAACGCCTTGTTATAAAACGATTTGGAGGAGTTATGGAATTGCACAATGGGCAGCATATTAGAGTTAAATTCCCGTTTTATACGGGAACCCATGAATGGTATGCCGTTACTGGTGAATATTACTCGGATTACGTATGGATTCCAGGGTGCAAAAGTGAGCCGACCGCTTCAGGAGATCATGAGCTTGTTGCTGAAGGAATCGGGGAAATGATTTTAAAGGTGGTCGACATACACAAGCCAGGGAGGTACCTAGAGCGAGTTTTTTATACTCGCCGCTGGGTTGATCCAGATGGTAATGAATTTAACGCTGGAAAACTGCATATTACCACGATCGGCACATTTAAAAGACGCGCGGCTGGTTACTACCATGCCTATCGAGTTTTATAACACTAAAGCTTTGTGGAGCGCTTCAGCGCTTCCAAAACAGCACCTTGTTATGAGGTGCTTTATCTCCGGAGAAAGATATGATTTTAATCGAAAAGATAATACTAGCTGTCGTTACACCAGCCGTCTTACTCATATTGTATTGCGCCTTCATTATTCCGCCAGTAGCAATTTACACAGAGGCTGAGTGCCTAAGAAAAGGCTACCCAGAATACAGAGTCTCCCTTGGGCTTGAAAGATACTGCATAACACTGGATGGCGCTATTACTGTGAAAGTGGATAACCAATAAGCCACATAACACTGGACTATACAGACTACACAAAGTCATACTGATGAAATCAAACACTTACACACAACAGGGTGCCTCCAATGGAAGTAGAAGAGAGTTACGAAGACCTGCCTTACACAATAAAAGCTTCTCCTATAGGGACCTCTTATAGTTTGTACTTCAAAGACGACATTCAAGGATCTTCACAATATCACTCCCTTATAGACTTAATCTACAATGCTACAGTTGATGACCAAATAGAAATACTTTTGGACACAAATGGAGGAGATACGGACACAGCCCTCCTCATATACCAAGCCCTACAGAACACACCTGCAAAGACAACAGCCTGCTTGCACGGGAAGATCTATAGTGCAGGCAGTATTCTTGTGTTGGGGTGTTCTAGCTTTAGTATCTCTCCTTATGCACAGATGCTCATCCATGCTTGGTCAGGGGGAGAGTGTGGTAAGAGAAATGAGTTTATCGCTGGTGGTGATTTCAAAGTGAAGCACTACGACGAAGCCTTGAGGAATATCTACAAAGGGTTTTTATCAAAAGACGAGATTGAGGAAGTTCTTATGGGAAGGGATTTATATTTGTGTGCAGAGCAGATCCAAACACGTCTGGAAGACAAAGAGTAGACTATTAGCTGACCAACATTTGCAATTACGAGCCTCTTAAGTTATAGTGTGCCTACTAAGACACATAACTAAGAGGCTTACCATGAAAAAGACAATACTAGCACTAACCCTCACAACTACATTTTCTTGTGGTTTTCTTACAGCAGAGGTAGTCAAAGAGCCTCTCCACGTAAAGTACCAGTCCAGCACTGATCACATCACCTACGGCATAACTGCTGATAACAGAGCCACCTCCCTCACAGCAAACAGGAACTTGTCTGTAGCTGCTCAACTAAACTCTCACAACACAGCCCTCTATGGCATAGGTCACTCCTTTGGTGTGGCTACAGAAGCCTGGAACTCACATGAAGGTGTGGCAACAATACACCAAATTGGACTGGAGTCTTCTGTAATCTCTCTTAACTCTGAGAATGAAGGAGCTAAGGTAGGTATTGCTGTCAACATCAAGAATAGACGTGACGGTGTTGCAGAGCCTCTAGGCGGTGTTGGGTCTAATAAGTATAATTGGAACTCAAGAGCTATACAGATTAACTCTCTACCAGCTTCACCTCTTGGAGAGGCACTAGGTTGGAACACAGGTATTGACTTCAGAGAGAACGCACTTGCAGGTATGCAGGGAAGTGAGCCTGTAGCCATAGATATGGCTAAGATGGGTAAGAAGGGTTTTGCTGTTCTTCGAGTAACAGATAGAGTTAATGGTCAGGTGTATAGGTTGTACGTTGATAATGGAGAGCTTGTCCTAGAGTCTGAATAATCGGTAATAAAAAAAGGGGCTTTGTGCCCCTTCACTGTATACTAAGTTATCTCTCCAACACCTAACAGTAGCCTGTCTCTGTGCCCCAGCGGGTGATCCCCTTCTCCCCAATAGTCCTGTTGGTAAACACTTCCTGACATATCCGTGCAGAGTTGGATGTATGTACAAGAAACCTCCACTTTCTCCAACTCCTTACACAACAACAGAAGCATCTTCTTTGGAAAGGTAGAGAACTCTGTCACCTTATGACTATTGTACTCCTCAGCACCAAGGAGCATCTCAGCAAGTGCCTTACCCCACCTAATGTGCTCTTCTTGTACCCCTAGTTCAGATTGCTCTCTAGGCCTCTCTTGGTGACTCTCTCTCCACTTCTGCTCTAAGAGGAACAGCTCACACACGTCTACAGATAAGTGACCCTGTGTGTCAAGTATAGCCTGTATGTGTTCATCTGTCAGCTCACAAAGAGCTACGTGCTTAAGAGCCTCTCCACCATCTTTCCCATAAGTACCCCAGAGGAATGCCTCCCGAACTTCTTCAAAAGGATCTTCAGAGTACACTGAAAGCTCTTTACACGAAGGAGCGTCTCTATGGGCACTACGCTTAATGTAGTCCAAACCACCATCTACACTGTAAACGAACCCATTTGCATCTTCGTGGCTCACATAGTCGTGCCTGTAGTGACTTGTAATTTGTGTACCATCTGGTGTCTCTATTCTGTTCAATACAATCATACTCTTCTCCTGTGAAATAAATATATGCACACCACTAACGTGCCCTCTCTAACCTATCAGAGTTGTCTTAAGCATAAAGTCTCCTCACTTGCTCCATGTATTTAGATATTCTCCTTACGTTACCCTCCTTTACACTGTGTCTCAAGTTTGACATTGTGTCTGCCACCTTAACCTCCCAAGCAACACGTAGTATTGTCGGACTATGACGCAACACTCTAATGTCCTCTATGTACTGCTCCCGTGATAACTTGTTCCAAAAGGTGAGCTTGCTAACACAAGAAACAACTCCTTGAGAGAAGCCTGCCTGTAGTAAGTTTTCTTCTGTCTTATCTGTGTCCTCTAAGACATCGTGGAGGTAGGCTACAACTACACCATCCTCTACTGCACTCCCTCTGAAAAACGAGAGGTACTCCTTTGCCACTTGCTCTAAATGGTAAACGTAAGGTTTATCGCCATACATCTGACCCCTGTGTGCTTCTGTTGCGTAAGTTACTGCGTCATCTTTTGTCATAACTTACCCCTTTATTGAAAACCCTACACTTCTCTTATTGTAATCCACACACACGTCAAGGCAATTATTTTTGCATATCAGTTCTTGGTGGGTATTAGTACGCTTGAGCCAATCAACGCGCTCCTGCCTCATTGTTTCACTTACTTTGCCTATGGGTTGTCCTTGCTCTCGCATATAGATTACACATGGGTAGTGGTCTTCTCCGGCAATGACTGAATCATCCAATACTAGTGGACAACTTTTTGCTGAAGTTTCAGTTAAACCTCTGATTCTCTTTCCTAGTATGAAGTTGTTTACTCTATACCTCAGAATAGGGTGTCTGTCTAGTATACTTTGGTTGATGTTTGCCAATCCTGGTAGTGGCTGATCCCACTGTGCAGAGGGGATAACTCGTATGTCAGAAACCCCAAGTGAGCTTGCATACTCAACAATCTGAATAAACCCTTCAATATTTTCTGGCTCCAACACCACACCTACAGTAACATAAGTTCTTTGTGAAATCCACTCGATATTTCTGACCACCTTTGCCCATGCACCAGAGATGTTACCAGCCATCCTGTCACCTGTTTCTGCATCTGCTGCGTCAAGAGATATTGAAAAGTCATTACACCCTGCGGCAAGCAACCTTTCATATATTTTTCTCTTGTTGGAACCATTGGTGGAAATCGCCACCCTCTTAACCCCACTTTGTCTGGCATACTCAACAGCTTGGACAATGTGTTTATGGAAAGTAGGCTCCCCACCAGAAAACCTAATATTCTCCAAGGGGAGTCCGTCACACCAGAGATCAATATTTCTCTTAATCTCCTCTATCGAGAGTTCCTTTTTTATTCTATTATCGAACACCATCTCAGCCAAACCTCTGCAGTAGGGGCACTTGAAATTACAGTACTCATTAATAATCATCTCACAACGCTTCATTTGTGATGTTGGAGATGTGCTCTTAGCCCTCTCATCGCTCAACGTATAAAAACCAATATCCTCAAGCCTCATATAAAACCTCCTATTAACTAAGTTTAGATTGTAGTGTCTTAAAACCGATGTCAGCAAGCAGAGCTTTGAAGCTATCAGAAACCCTCTTAGGCTCTGCTAACACAATCTCGGCAATCTCTTCACCATCTTCTGTAGTAAGGAACACCTTAAAAAAGAAACATCCATTCATAATATCTTCTCTACTGATCTTCATATAAGAAGCTTCAGATAAAATAGAGGCAAGGGTTATTGTGTAGTAGGTAGTAACAACCCCATCATCTGCAAGCTCCTCTCTTAATAACAAAGCTGTACCTTCATCAGATATTTTCATATAGGTAGTCTCTGTCTGATTACCTCTCCACCACACACTACGCAGCACTTCTTGTAGACAAAGCCCTGCTCATGCTGCCCCTTACAAACTGTAGCCCATGAGACTAATTTCAGTTTAGTTTGCTTGTGAATACACAACATCAAATAGGTCATTTAGCATCCTTCACTTCTACATCTTGGTGGAAGGTGTACCCACACTCCTCCCCAGATTCTATACAATCAGAGAGGTCTTCAAAGTGACCTGTTGATCCACACCTTCCTCCTGTTCTGAGTATCCACCCCTCTACCTCTTTAACCAACATACCTACAACTTTTCCCTCTTTAATAGCAAGGATAGGTTCGTACTCGTTTACATTCTTAGCTTCTATGACTGCCTTGCCTTCTGAACTTGGTACAGCACTAATCATACTATTAGCTCCCTGTTCATTGCCCCACCCTCTCCTGTGCTATCTTGAAATATCCCTCGTCTAGCTCTATCCCTATACCATTACGATTGAGATTCTGAGCAGCCAGTATAGTCGTACCACTGCCCATGAACGGGTCAAGAATAGTCGAACCGCTTGCAGAAAAGCAGGATATAACTTTTTCTGCAAGTGTCTGCGGGAATGTGGCTCCGTGTGTTTTCTCTACCTTCTTCCCCCTTTTAATAGCAAACACATTTGATAACGTCCCTCGGTCAAACTGCGCAGTTTGGAACGCCCTGCTTTCTGGCTTAGAGTTTTGTAGCACAATTAAAACCTCAAACTGACTGTTCATTACACCCTTGCCTATTGCAGGCTGCGCGTTACCCTTATCCCAGATGATAAACTCTTTCACCTTTTCGTTGAACTCTCCTAGTAACTTGAATAACGCTGGCTTATTTCCGGTTAAAAACTGCACGTTGTAAAAGACAAGATCCGAAACCCGCAGACACTCGTTTATAACTTTTCTATTAAACTCGAAGTATTCCTTCATGGGGAGATTGTCGGGGAAGTTAGTATATTTCGTGCTGAGTTCTTTTACTATTTGGCGGGAGCAGTACCTACCGTTCCGTATCCGCAAGTTCATATTATACGGAGGGCTAGTCAATACCATATCAACCGACCCGCTCTCAATCTCCTTCATCCGCTCAAGGCAATCGCCCTGCATCAGTGTTACTTTACTCATTTGTTACTCTCCTGTCAAACATATAAGTGCATCCACTATTGAGTTTCACCTTCACCCATCTCTTCTGGGTCTTCATAGATATTAAGGAAGAGATTACCACCCTCTTTCAGATTATCTCTCGCCCATACACCTAAAGCATACCCCTCTAAACTACTCTCTGGTGTAACCTCTAAAATACCTTCCAATGTAATACTAACTAGCATAAATACCCCTTATCCTCTAATAATAAAATATCATTAACAAACAATATCACCCTGTACCTAACACTGTCAATTATTTGACACTTACGAAGTAGCCTAAAACCTCTCTTCTGTATATGTGTCAATATGTTGACATATCCTTAATACTAAGGAGTATTGCCATTAAAGCTCCTTAGAGGCTCTCTAAGCCTCCTGTTATTCTACCCTTATCAATGTACATCTTCAGAGAGAACGCTTCTCTACGCCTTTCTTAGACGTGTTGTTTGTTATTTTGATAGGAGCTATAGAATAAGATAACGTACATTCTCTCCCAAACACCTCTTCACAATTCTTTAGTCCGTCTATCATCTCTTGTCTGTTTACCTCCTTGTAGTGGTCTTCTTGGATAAGGAGTTGTAAGCTGTGTGAGCAGACCGCTGCAACTACAATTGCAAGACAAAGAAATGTAAAGAGTGCTGCAAGGCTTTGTAGTGTTTTCATTGTCCTTCCTCTCCTACGAATGCTTCCATTCTCACTTCACAGTGTTGGTTTCTTGGGAGTGCTTTCTCACACTCTGAGACGATGGAAGTGCGCTCTCTCAGAAGCGCTTGGCCTGAGGGGCTATCTACAATCACCATAGTAACAACAACCCCAAACATAAGTCCTATCATTAGGCCAAGTAGTAAACCCATTTGAGCATCTGACATCTTGTAACCTCCTGTTTTATTTATCATGTGGAGAATTATACTCGTATTACTGCCCATGTCAATACAAGCCTTGGAAATATCTTCATGGGCAAATATCACCTGTGATCATAAAGAGCTTTTATCTCTTTCTTACTTATTCTCTTACCAACAAAGGGCCAACAGCCCTTCTCTCTTTTGTATGTCCAGCTACAAATATCCTGCCCTCTGTAGCTGATATACCAGCCCCATTTTTCCCCTACCTCTGGGGCTGTATTACCGACATCTGTAATACCCACTGGGAGGAAATATCGTGTGTATACCAAGCCAGTAATACTGTGTGATAAGGACATACATTAGGGGCGTAATACCCCTCTGTGTAGTGCTGTATGAATTACACGGAGGTGTTGTGACCAAGGGTGATACATGGTCACCTTACAGGAGTACCTGTATATGTTGTGGTATATGGGCTTCTAGTCCTAGTATATAGGTATTTGTACTCGATACATGGGTATCTGTATTTGAAGTACTGGTATCTGTACCTGATATAGAGGTATTTAACGCCAAGGAACCTGTCCCCCTGTAACCCCTAGTAATTCTCAAATATCAGGCCTATTTCCTGTATTGAAATACTACCAAGCCAATATGACGTAAGTGATTGTATTACAAGGATTCACTATTTCCTGTAATAGTCATTACAGGAACTAACTAGCAGTAATCAGGTAATAACCAGAGGAATTACACGCTGTAGTGTGATGTCCTTGCGCCAGTAGCCTAGCCCTGTCTTTTACGTGAGAGGATGCTGTAGTGGGTGCTTTGTGATGATAATAATTGTTAAACGCTACTAATAAACGCTACTAGTAAAACCCACACTACAACCCTACCCTATAACCCACAACAATAAACGCCACCTGTAATAACCCATCATATACGCGCCTAGTAAAACGTATTCCACTATATAACACCCCAGTCTCACCTCTAGTACTACCTACAGTATGTACTACTCACCTAGTACTACCTGCAGTAACCCGCCTGTAGTACACACAGTGATACGCGCCAGGGACAAATAGTGATACAGCCTGCACATATACAGCTACAAAAGATACACAGGCTGGGAGCCATGCCAAGGCATGTGATTAAAGAGAGCCTGTAGAGAGTGTGTAAGAGGTTTTAGGGGCTTAGAGGTGTGTCAGGTTTGGTGTAGTGTATCTGGCCGGTAGGCGGCCTTATATAGTGTCTAGGAAAGACAGGCAAAATAAAGGCCCACAAGGGCCTTTTATTGTATTACGATCTTGCTTAGCCGATTATTGCCGTACGATCAGATACAGAGTTATTGTGTGCACTGATGAGTTTGTCTCTTATTTCGCTTGCTTGCTGTAGCGAGCTCACTGTAGTAATAACAGAGCCCTTATTGAGAGAACATAAAGCCGATCCATTATTAAATGCTTGACTGATTACTGCAAAACCAGTAGTAGTTTTTTCTATATTCAAGTTTAGTGTTTTCATCGATAGTGCCCCTTAGTTGGTATATCCACACTATACACCCTACAGAGACAAGAGCAACCTTTTTTTAAAACTTTCGTTAATTTAATAAAAATTAACCACTAGCGTATCAATATATTCATTATAGTCATATACACTCATGCCCAGGTGATACTGCCTGGCATCCCTGCGGCTTGTGGGCACTGGGTAACTATTATGCCGCTCGCTGTATTGCTCACAGTAGTTATCACGCGCCTTCCTACTATCAAATGCGATAACATCACCACACATACTGTAAAACCCCGTGTTTTTGTTAGGTGTGCCCGTGGTGGCTCCTTGGCCTACCCATGCGTAATACGTTCTGTACATTGTCCTGTCCTCTGTTCTATTGATCATCATATAACATAGTGTGAGCTTAGTTATAAAATGTTATACCATTTTCATCGCTCACCCATGTGCGGTAGTTTACTGGAGTGATTGAGGGGTCAAAATACACACCGGACAAGCCGTTGCCATCTAAGAACATCTCTGCCCTGTCTAGCTCACCTTCTGACATCGCCAGCCAGAGCTGGCCATCTTCCGTACTGGCTCGGGTAGTTACTTGGATGCTGTTTTCTTCGTTGCGTGATAGTAGGGTAGCTATTGTTATATTCATAATGTGTGTCTCTCTCTCTGTTTTGTTTTGATGGATTAAATATATACCCTAATACAACCCATTGCAACCCCTTTTATTGAATTACTTCTTTGCCTGTGTATTGAAACTTAGCTGATACTATTCTATCGTGTATCCGCGCAGTATCGCGATTACACTTTGCTATAACAGATTTGTGTTTATTAAATCGCCGAAGAGCCGCGCTTTTTAGCTGATTACATTTTAATTCATTACCCGCCCTCAGTATATTCGACGAGATAAACTTACGATCCAGCTCTAGTGCAATTTTAGATTGTGCAAACCTTAACAGATCATTATTTAATTTAATGACTTTAACCATGTTGTGTGTATTCATTTTCTTAATTCCTGTTTTTGTTCAATCGTTTAATCAGTCGCAAAAATGCAGTGATAGTTGTGTCGTGTGGTTCGCGCATGCTTGCCCTTAACTTACCGGCACGTACACGTAACGCTAAAAGATCCTCTGCGCACTTGATCGGTTTGCATTTTAACGCTTGCCTACAATCTGCTAGGTGCTGTTTTGTGTCAGCTAATTCGGAAAATATGCTTAATGCTCTCTCGTAGTGTTTGCACAACGTGCCCCATTCTGTAAAATTAGATGTCATAGCAACACAGGCCCGATCATATGCAATATTGCTAGCGCTCGTATATTTAGGTATGGATTTTACATTAACCAGCCTATTGGTAGCCGTGTGTCTGTACCTCCTTGCCGCCTCGCCCGTATATACGCAAGCGCCAGCTATTATCCCCCCTAATTGTTCGTGCTGTAGTTTGTACGAGCGTAGGCGAAACAGTTCCAGATCTATGCTGTAGAGCGTATCGCGCCTAACAGCTGTGTCTACTCTTACCCGCCTGTCGCATTCCTTGTGTTGAACTAACCATTTTTGCTTTTTAGGGGTCATAGTGAGCGCCTCTTAAAATTCAGAAATAACTAACAGATCAGCACTAACAGGTATAGCTATAGTTAGTTCGTTTAAAGCCTCGAGCCATTCCTCGTTACTATACTCTTCACTCTCATCTAGCACATGATCAAATGCGGCTGGCAGATCCTCATAATCATACTCTGTAAACTGGCAACAAATACCTATAACATCTAACTCGAAACCCTCAAATTCCTCGAAAAACTCAAAAAGAGAAACAAGGCTTTCTCGTGTGAAATTATATTCTCGACCATAAGCCTCAAATTCTGCTATAAAATCATTCACTGATAATGTTTTTTGCATTTCTTAATCCCTGTTTTGTTTTGATATGCGCTATATTAATGATTATTGTACATAATGCAAGAAAATAATTAGCTTATTTGTAACACAGGCTGATTAACTAATAGCAGAATGTGTCTAGACATCATGTACAGCCAGTTTGCTGCAACAACATCCTCCTGTTGCTGTGTTGCCCCTGTCTGTATTATTCCGATTATTTCCGCACTCTCTAAAATACTACAGAATGACAGAGGGAGTTTACAGCAACAATCATCCGATTGTAAATACTCAATAATGCCCTCCTGTGTTTTGTCTTTTAAACATTCTCCCAGGTGTTCAATTTTTGTATTGTCACTACCTCTGGTTTGCATACAATCAATGATTAGTTGTGTTTTAGCTGTTGTGATATTTTCTCTTCTTGTGTTCATTTTCTGTACTCCTCTTTTAGACGTTATGTAGAGTGCATCCCATAGCAGAGGGCATAAATAGGCTCGCCAGTCTGCCTAATTTTCAATAGTATGTTATAATCGTCATCCTCAATGCTCACAAAACCTTTTGATTTATCATTTATCAAATTTAGATCATCCCTAAAAAATTTAATTAGTTCTCGATTGGATAGGTCTGGGTCAATGTAGATGTCTTCCTCTATTGTGTGCCAATCGTTCCAATCCCATCCACCGTTACCATCGGCCCATGCGTCAATGCTCAATAATGTGCATTTCAAATAATCACTCATTTCTCTACCCTTTTTAGATTATGTGTGGTGTTCTCTGTGCCAGTGTTTCGCACGTCTTTTTAGTGATGAAACCCAGGTGGTGTAGTCGGTGAATTATCTCATAATTAGTATGAAAAACCATATCCATTCCACAGCCACTAATTCTAAAATAATCGCTATCGCGTACCGGTCTGTACCCCATTGCCCTAAAAAATACGTTAAAATTTAACAGCTGATGTTGGCTTGTCCTTGTGTTCTTTTTCAGCTCTAAAAACTTCATTTTTCGAGACATTCCGCTTTTTGATACAGTGTCAATTGAGCAAATCATTCTTGCCTGCTTTGTTGCTTTTATATACTGCTGCGCGTTGTCAACGAAAGTGTAAAATTCAACGATGTCATAGCCAGTTTTACCGCTATTATGCTTTTTCAAATATTCTTCAATTCGTTTAATATTCATGCTGTTAATCCCTCTATTTCTTTTGTGATTGATAATACTATGTTGCTATACAAGCCCTTGTTTCTGTAGTCACTCGCTAGTGTAACCAGTACAGCTACAGCCGCCTGCTTTGTGTCATAGTCTGCCACCTGTAGTATTCCTGCTATCTCCCTTAGCATTCTATCCCAGTGCGCTATATTAATGAAGCTGTACCGCTCACCTCTCTCTAAATTGCTAGCTATCACCGCATACTCATTAGCCAGTTTCATTTTTAAGCCCTCTGTTTTCATAAAAGATGCAGCTATCCTTACTCATTTGTTTTAGCTTGTCAACTACTTTTTAAAATAATATTGTTATCCCGCTTTATATAGTGCGCGTCTATGTTGTGCGTGATGTTTATCTCATTACGTTGTGTTTGCTGCATATAGTAGCGCATACGATTATAACGCAAAAACAGTCTATTTAGTGTGTCTATCTCTAGCCGTGTTTGTTCGTGTATTCTCGCAAAATCTCTTGCTGATACTATTAATAAATCAAGAAAAACCCCGTCATCCTGTGCAAGGTTTTCTTGTGGCTCCGTCCGTGGCATCAATAAATCTAATAACCCCATAATTTAACCCCCTGCTTTCCAAATTTCAATATTTACTACGTTTGCAGCTAGTAGGTGTTTCACTACCGTCTGTTTTGTTCGAAAACAGACCACTTCTGTTTCGTTAATTTGCGCTAAAAACCACACGCCCCCATATCTATACGGGCTCCAGGCCCGAAAATTTCTTAACTGTTTGCAGGCATCCTGCACACAATCTGCATCAATAAGCATAATCACCTCTCCTTTTTGTAAATGTTGGTTTTTAGACTAAAGGAATAACCAGTATAAAGCAACAACAAAATGTATATCAGGAAAGCCTAATATTAGTGTTCCCTTATATAATAAAATCTTTATATTAGTTTTTCCTAATACGCCTGAATAAAAATTCTCTGGCGAAATTGAAACCTGAGATGAAAACTCTCTTGAGTGGAACGAGAAATCGCTCGAGTGGATCAACCTGTGCTAGTGAAACTGAACAGCTGAATGAGGAATTGCTTGAGTGGATAAGTTTACTGCGGGAAAATTGAAAGGTGAGGTGAGAAGTCGCTTGAGTGGGTTACTACTGGCAGAGTGATTAGAGGGGCTGTCCTAAGTACTGGAACAAAGGACAGCCTTGTTTGTTACTATTTTGTGCGGAAGGTGTAGCTAAAATCTGTAGTCGATGCGAGGCACTCTTTTTTTGTACTGTAGTGCCCTGTTACACCCCTCCCGTCACCATACCTTACGACCCACCCATCAGACTCTCTCAAAAGCATACCAACAAGCTTACCACCTTTCTTGGCAAAGATGGGTCTGGAGGTGTCCACTCTCCATAAGTCAATAGTGTTCTTATTTTCTTCTACTAAGATAACTTCTTTCATTGTTTTACCCTCTTGTGCTTATTAGTGAAATTGAAATAGTGAATGAAAAGTCTCTTGAGTTGTGTGGCTAGCAATAGCTACCCCATTAACACACCTTAATACTTTGGTAATCTGCTGTCAAGTATTCAACATCGTCTTCCTCAAAAGAAGCAGACCCTGTTAAGAAGTACACGCCTTGCTCTGTAGCCTTTTTTGGTAGACAGTCATACCAGTCTTGTGCCCCAAGGTTCTCTAACTCTGTCTCAACACACACTGTAGGGAGTCCATCCAGTGACTCGTAACCACCCGCACCAGACTCTTCTAAGCCCCACACTGCAAGAGAGTCATAATCCCCTACAGCGATGTAGGCAGAGAACACTACATTAGCTCTAACACTACACACCTTTTAGTGCCTCTTGATTAGGTTCTGGTGGTAGGGGTAGCTCAAACCACCCTAACACCTCAGAATCCTCTACCCACCCCTTCTCTGGACAATCCCAGCAACACACAGATTCATCCCAATATCCAAACTCATAATCCTCCCCTGTGAAGATAACACATAAAAAGGTAGAGTTGTTGGGTTTTGTTATTAGTTGCCATTTAATGTGCCCACCCATAGCAGAAATACACTTTCTAGGATCACCCACAATACACCTCCAAATCACCAACTGAAGTAACAATAGTCTTCCCACTAGGGATCATAACTTCTACTTTCGTGCTCTCTAGTGGAGCTGTCTGATACAGTCGAGAAAACCCTACAACATGACCAACCTCTGTTGGGCGACCATCCTCTTGTATTAGCACCACTCTACCTACACTACATTCACTTAGTTTCACTGTATTACCTCTCCGAAATAATGAGATAAGGAGTATAGTGGAGAGAGAAATAAATAGCAAGAGAAGTGTAATAAAACACCATTTTTCTCTCTCTTTAAGCACTCTTTACTCTATTTTCTACACCTCTTTTATTTGCTTAGTGAACAAAATCGAGCTGTAGTGTTGTGTTTCTGAAAAAGGTGTGATACCCTAAAGAAGTAATACTATATAGTAATACTGAATTAATATAGTAAGTAATATAAGAGAAGTATTATAAGTAATATAATAAGTAGTGTTATAAGTAATATAGTTAGTTAGTGTAGTACTACACTGTAATACTGTACAGTACTACCAAAGACTCGCTTGCAACTACTCCAAGTCAATATTATTTTATTTGACAATGGATATATTTTCCTATAACCTCCCAACTTCAACCACACAAAAGGATAAAGCTTTGGACAACCTTGTAAGAAGTGTTTGCGATGCTTACGAAAGAGGGTACACCTCAACAGAGAATGAAAGTCCCTTCAAGGCTCAAACATATCAAAACTATGCTTGGGAGTATGGGGTTACAAAAGGACTCTTTGCAAAGGCTAAACTGGAAGTAGAGAATAACGGCACACAATGTACGGTTAGTTGTGGGAAAACTGCTAAGGATGCGGATACACTTCAAGGTGTGCCCTCCTTTTCTCAGAAGTGCACCTATTAGGGGAGTGTATTGTAAGCGAGAAGCCTCCTAAGCCCCTGTGTAGGGGGTTTTCTGTGAAAAGGTAGGCTACCCTACCAGATACATGTTTTTTACACGTAGAGAGGCTGTTTAGTATTTAACTGAACACCAACATACTAGAGGTTTAATATGGAAGTACAGATAGGGAACTACCCAAGAACTTGTGGTGGAGAGAGAGAGGTTAAGATAAAGGTTGATGAGTGGGACATATGGAGTGTAGATGAAACATTAAAACTAATCATCCACCCACTTCTTATTCTATTCAAGAAAGAGCTATCCTCTTATTGTGAGGTGGAAGAGGGAGATGCTTTGAGTGGGTTAGGTGGGCTGGAGGCTTGGCTGTACGTGCTTGATCGTATGGTGGAAGCTTTTGACCCCTATGGTGAGCCTTGTATGGAAGATTATAATTTCACCTTCCCTGATCTTGTAGGCAACGGAGTCCTGAGCTTAGCTCCCGACAACCCACAAGAATATACAAGATACAAAGAAGATGTGTCTGTCTACGAAGAGAAGTGTAAAGAGGGTTTACGATTGTTTGCTAAATACTTTACAGGGCTTTGGTCATAAGGTAAAATACATCTTTACACTAAGAGGAATGAAACATGAAATCCCCAAAGAACTTGAAAAAAGCAACGCTTTCAGCAGTCTGCTTGACTGCCTTGTTATGTGAATTTATAACCACAAATAAACTATAGGTATATCTATATGACAAATAATAAACAAGATCCGTTTTTGGAAGAGGCTATAAAAGCACTAAGCTGGCAGGGCGGAACCAGCCATCAAGTGCTCCGCGTTCTCTCATCAGCAAGAGCAGTCGCTAGTGAAAGGAAGACGGCTGAGCTTACGGGAAACTATGAGAATTTACCACAGTATTTAGATGCCCTTGAGGCCTGTTTTTCCACATAACGCCTCAGCTAAACCGCAAGCGCCAGCGGAGTCGGATTTGAGTTGCTTTGTTAGCTATTTTATTTGATTATTTGTATAGCATTTCGTTGACAGTGTGTGGGGTGTATATTACTATACATACATGAGCTAAGGGAGTGACCCGAAGGCGCTGAGGAGAAACAACATGAGTCACGAAATTTGCAACGCAGACAACATAGGGGGTTGGGTTATGGAATGCAGGTTTCACCCAACTCGGCTTTGGCGGTTTGATTTTGCAGGGCCGTTTTTAATATATGATTCGATTGCGCGAGCTGATGTGAGCGATGAAAAAGGTGCGCTCACCTTCGCTTCCAAGGATGAAGCGCAGGAATATATCGACTCTAATCTACTATGAAACCTAGCGAAAAATGCAAAGCGGACGGGCTGAAAAGGCTGGCCGACTTTATAGCCGAAACTTTCAAAGGAATCAAAGCGCATTTGCGCGAGCAATCGGAGTGCAACGCGCCCAGTTTACACAACGGATAAAAGCGGGCTACATCGTTGTCGGGGATAAATTGTGTGCAGTGCGTAGAGTAATTAATGATAGCTAACGCAAAACTATGCGGCGCGCAGAGCGCGTCCGCTGCAATGCCTTGTTATAAGGCGATTTACCTACCAAGGATATAAACATGAGCGAAATTACAGACAAAGACCGCATCGACTTTATAGAGCGTATGCTAGTGGAAGACGGCACAGGTGAGGGATGTGGCGTTAAAATACAACAAAACTCTTTGATTGGAAGCCAACCAGGTATGGAAAAAGTACCTGTTGAGATATTCAGCCTTCCTTCGCAGCACCAGTACGGAAAAACCGTGAGAGAGGTGCTGGACATCGCTGTTGCCTTTGAAAAAGGCGAAAGGAATTGGGAGAAAGAGAATTAGGGCTAAGCCTTATAACGCTCAATTAAGCGGTTGCGTAGCAATCCGGTTTAAATTGATTGTTAGATTACGGAGGTTATTTTGAACGAAGATAGATACAACATTCTGACCGAATACGCGCACCTTGACGGGTGTGAGCTGGGAGATTACACCATAGAACTCCTTTGTATGCGCGACTACGCCACCGATCATGGGATGAGTGATATTTTTGATGCAGCACTCGACGCAGAGCTTGAGAGGCTGTTCGTGATGTTCAAAACAAAATCAGAGATCATTGAGACCTCTAAAGAAGTGACTGAAACCAGAATAACTAAAAAGCTTTTATGGGTGGATGAGTGATATAACGCCCACATAAGCGGCTGACGCGTCAGCGACAGTCCGAACGAAGTGACTTAATGTGATTGTTAGATGTAATATTTAATGAGCGCCAAACTCAAGGAGGATAAGACGCTACTGATTTAAGATTTATTTTAAACTCCATTTTATTCAGTTGGATTCTGAAACCGTTTTATAGATTATCTTTGGTACTGCACTCTAATTGTTAGTTACTTACTAAGTTCTTTATACAGCTTGACGAGTTCAGTAACTAGCGCAACGGATAGGGTTGCGACTTTAAGGGTGAGGATGATGCTAATTGGGTCCATATGCTTTCCTGTGGTTGGTCAGTTATTGCCACCACAGAACTGAGTGTTAATCGTAAGTAAAGTTTGAGTGCTTGCCCTCCTCCTTGGTGGGCTACCGCTTAACCTCACAAGGGTGTCCGGTTTGTTGTGAGGGGGTTTAAGTATACGACTGTTTAAGATGGTTTAGATAGAGATGTGGAAAAGACCAGATACACATTCATGCTGAAGTTTGTGTGGACACTTATTACATATAACGTAAAGCTTTGTGGAGCGCTTCAGCGCTTCCAAAACAGCAGCCTTGTTAGGCTGCTGTTAAATTAAAGGGGTTATTCTATGGCTAAATTTAAAGCAGGCGAGAAAGTTATACTCAATAGTAAGAGTTCTCCTGAATTGAATGGTGATTATACTATCTTATACTCAAGATTCGAGCCTAATAATGCAGAATTAAAGGTTGCAATGGAGATGGCGACTGGTATGAGAGTTCTTTACATAAAAAGCATGAAAAGTCTGGATATTCGTTCAGTCACTTAATGGACAACTTAAATGTTGTTTTTGCAACCTAACCTCGTTTTAAACGGCTAAATGAAAGCGGTACGCTGTAATGTGTCCGCTTTGAAAACCTTGTTATGTTACCACCACTAAAAAGGATTGATAGAATGAATTTGACACCAACATGCCCATACTGCAAACAATTCTCAAAGGCAGTTACAGGAAAGGAAGTTTACCCACACCGAAAGGATTTATTTAGCTTGAGTTTTTACTCTTGTGTTGGTTGTGATGCCTACGTTGGTACACACAAAGGAACAACAAAGCCATTAGGTAGGTTGGCAAATAAAGAGCTAAGAAAAGCAAAAAGCGCAGCGCATAGAGCCTTTGATCCATTATGGAAATTTGGAGATATGAAAAGAAAAGAAGCATACAAATGGCTAGCTGAGACTTTAAATATTGAGCCAAGTGATTGCCATATTGGAATGTTTGATATTGAGACGTGCGAAGATGTAGAGATGCACTCTCTAAATAAACAGCATGATTTATGTAGTTGGTAAACGCTTGGTTTAGTAACATAACCCTTAATTTAAAATGCTAAGGGCACGTTTGGAACAAACTGTACGTGTCTTTTTGAAATTGTTGTTATATTGCACGAACTAAAGGAAAGATTAAAATGCACTACAAAAATGAACGACTAGCAGATATAGAAAAAGAAGATCTAAATCCTTGGTTGATGCAAGGAGACTGCTTAGAAAGAATGAAAGAAATACCTGATGGTTCAGTTGATATGATATTGACCGACCCGCCATATGGTATGGAGTTTCAGAGTAACTATAGGATTGAGAAATACAGTAAGATAAAAAACGATAAAGACTTAAGATGGCTTGATGTTTGGATTGATGAATTATTTAGAGTTGCTGCGGACAATACGGCGCATTATGTTTTTTGTAGCTTTCATAATATTGATAAATTCAAGCAAGCACTAGAGCAAAAATTTAAAATAAAGAATATACTTATATGGGAAAAGAACAACACTAGTATGGGTGATTTAAAAGCCGACTTTGCACCAAAGTATGAAATGATTATTTTTATACAGAAAGGACGTAGACTTATAAACGGTAAGCGTGATCCTAATATTTTAAAGTTCAATAGAACTGGCAATAAATTACACCCAACACAAAAGCCAGTTGATTTATTGGAATACCTATTGATAAAGTTTAGTGATAAAGGTGCAACAATACTCGACCCGTTTTTAGGTAGCGGTAGCACAGGCGTAGCTTGTAAAAACCTTGGTCGTAAGTTTATTGGCATTGAGCTAGATGAAGAATACTTTAAGATTGCACAAGATAGAATTAGTGCAACATAACGCAATAAGTAAGCGGCAGGAACGAAGCGCAGCGTAGAGACTGTCAGCTTGACTGCTTTGTTATAAACCGACTTAACAGGCCATAGATATGACAACAATTTATGAATTTATGAGCGACAGTCCAGTTCTTACATTTTTTATTATTGTGGGTATTGGGTTAATGCTTGAGACGCTCTATAGGTATTTAATAAAGTATCCGCTTAGAGCGATGAATATTAGAAAGCATGGGTGGCCACCTGAGCATTGCGATGCTGATGGTGACTTTAAGCCAAAACCTAACAATGATTAGGTTTATAACACTGGACTATACAGACTACGCAAGGTCGTAGGAGTAAAATCAAGCACTTACAAACCAGTAGTAGTAAGCCTGTGGTAAGGCTAACAGAGGAACAAGAATACTGTACGGTTTTAGAGAACGTCTTAGTATGTACATTATAAAAAGATGAGGTATTAACGATAAGGTATTAACTATGTATACACACACCAGATAATTAAAAGGCTTTAATGGATAGGTGAGACTATGACATACCAAACAGGAGAGAAGATGAATAAAGCTACAGCAGGAGTAAGCTATGGGAGAGTGAAGGAGCAGACGTTAGCAGACGTACTCACCTTTCCTATCCTTCCTATAGAAGAAAGGAAGATCACACAAAAGACAGCAGAGCATTTTGGTGTTAGAACTGAGCTTAGCAGTAGTGATGGCCGTACACCTATAGCTCACTACTTCCCCTACACAATAGAAGATAGGATTGTAGGTTATAAGAAGCGAGACTTGACTAAGCCAAAGCAAGGTAACTTCCACTTCACCTCTATAGGGTATCACGGTGTTAAGTGCGATTTGTTTGGGCTGGTATCTGGTAATAAGACTGGGGGGAAGAAAGTATTTGTTAGTGAGGGTGAGATAGATTGTATGCTTATGTGGCAATGCCTAAAGGAAGGTTACAAAGGTAAAGGTAATCCCACCACACTAAGTATTGGTTGTGGGACAGCTAACGCTGTTCAGAACTTAGGACAGAAAGCAAATACACGTTACCTGAATAAATTTAGTGAGAAGGTGTTTGCTTTTGATAACGATAGTGCAACACCACAAGAGAGACTAAAGAAGATAAAGAGAGGCAATGAGGCCACTGCTGACGTATATGGACTATTCCCAGATATGCTTGTGGCAAAACTACCAGAAGATAGTGACCCTTGTGATGTCTACTTGAAAGAGGGGAGTACAGCTCTTTACTGGATGCTGATGAAGCCTTCCCAGTACACACCAGAAGGTTTTACTCTCTACGAGGAGATTAGAGAGGAGACACATAAGTTACCTGTGGTAGGTAAGACGTGGCCTTGGAGGTCTTTAACAAGACTTACATTAGGACGTAGGTTGGGGGAGGGGTATTACTTTGGGGCAGGTGTGAAGCAGGGCAAGAGTTGTCTAGCAGATAAACTAATTAGTCACATATTGGCGCGAGATAAGAACTCACTAGGTAAGCCTCAGAAGGTTGCTGTGTTTAAATTCGAGGAACCGACAACGGAGACGATTCACCGTGTAGCTGGTAAGGAGTCTAAGAAGGACTTCACTAATCCAGAGAAGGCTATCTTCTTTAATGAGAAAGGAGAGGAGGTTGTCCTCTATGTTGATGATTGTGGTGAGTTCCAAGAGAAAGCCCCTCCTGTTGACAGGTCAAACTACTTCACTCAAGAAGACTTAATAGCAGCCTCGGACAAGACAGGCCCACGTCTTTGCCTGTATAATAACTATGGTAGGTGTAGTTGGGATGAGCTGAAAGGGGCTATACGTCATGCAGTTCTTATTGAGCATTGCGAAGACATCATTATTGACCCGATAACCAGGCTTACAACAGGGATGACTCCCTCCGAGGCAAACACGGAGCTTGATAGGTTTGCTGATGAGATTAGTAAGATGAGTATAGATTTAGGTTTTACTTATTATTGCTTCTGTCATCTTAAAGCACCAGATAAAGGCCAGCCACATGAGTTTGGAGGGAAGGTTTATAGTTCTCAGTTCACTGGTAGTAGGTCTATGATGCGTTAACAATAGCGCCCTAGAGAGGTGACTCTCTTTGCAAACCTTTTTAATTGCTGGAAACCCCTAAAGCCTTTTTATAGTTGTAGAGCTTGGTAGTTATGTGTGATACAATGATGAACAATAAAAGGATGTTACAATGGGCAATCAGCAGGTAAGACTAACAAAACAAGATTTACTGCAAGTACCAGAAATGGATAAATACTTTGTAGACTTAAAAGGTAACATATATAGTATAGCAAGAAAACCTCAAATTAAGAGGTTAAAACCTTACAAGCACTGGGGAAGAAGTAAAAACCCCTATATGCGTGTAAGGCTAAAAGATAAGCTTTATATGCTACATAGGTTAATTGCTTCAGTACATATAGGTAGACAACTTAATAAAAATGAAGTTGTAAACCATATAGATGGTAACACAGTAAATAACTCTTTAAGTAATCTTGAGGTAGTATCCCAACAAGAAAACGTACAACATGCTGTAACCAACTCACTGTATTGCTCAGGTGATGCTTGGTACAAGGCTAGGGGTACTACAAAGAAGTTAGTAAACCTCAACGACTAGAGCGTAAGCTCGTACACCACAAGCTATTGGTGGTGGAAATGGAAGGCATCTCTTATAAGGAGATGGTGATATAGTCTGAACTTCTAGTGAAAGCTAGAGCAGCAGCACCTAAGAGGTGGTGCGGGGGAGGTAGTAGCGAACCTCCTTGAACATATTTGTGTTGTCACTACATGATTGGCTTAGAGGGGAATAAAGACCCAGACCAAACCACTAAAGAAAAGAACACACGTTCTTTGGTAGTCCTTGACGACAGGAAGTATGGGCGTACTGGGAAGGTTCCTTTGTTCTACGATAACTCAACAGGAGACTTTATAGAACCACCAGAGGGCTTCCTTGAGGACGTACATTGTGATACAATACAAGAGTGGGAAGCAAGGAACAAGCATACATCTGCACAAGAGAGTGATGGTGAAGGGTGTAGACCAGAGTTTTAATTGTAAGAGGTGACTATGAGTAGTGAAGAGTGGAAAGCTATTAACGGAATAGATAACGCCTATATCAGCAGTCTTGGTAGAGTTATGAGTTGGACAAAGAAGTTTGGAGAGAAGGTGTTGAAACCTTATATAAGCAAAAGGCGCAAGAACTCTAGCCCAAGGCTTAGGGTGTTTTTAAGCCGCAAAACAACACAAGGGAGAGTGTTTAATGTGTTCGTACACACTCTTGTTGCAAAACACTTCCTACCTGACTCAGATTGCAGTAAGATAGTTTTTAGAGATAAGGATACGCTGAACTGTCGGGCTGAGAATTTGGCGGGGCTGTATGATTTTAACACTGTAGCTGATCACAGGACATTACAGCACTACAGTAAGTTCAAGAGTGTTCTAGGGAAAGCCTGTTACCAGCATTGTCTATTAAATAAAACCCCTTTAGAAAAAGAAATTGGAAGATGGGCACTGTCTATGCCGCACATGGTTACTAGAAGGTTTAATCTGTCTGAGGTAGAGGTAAGTGAAGCGTACTGGCTTGCTGCCACAAAGTTTATTCAGAGAGTACCTTTAGGCTTCATTGAGAATGAAGACACATCGGAAGGTCTACTTTTTACAATGATGAAGAACGAAGCAAAGTATATGGCTATAAGAAAGTACAAGTTTGTCTCAGAGTTTCAGGGTGAGGAGGAGTACAGTTTTATTGACAAGGTTGCTCATGCTAGTCTTGATGGGTCGAGTGATGTGTGGTGTGAAGAGGGAATTAGTCAGTATGCTTAACACCGGTTAGAGTGAAACCAACTAACACTTAACAAGAGGCAGTGTGATGACAAAACAACAAAATGAGATAGATGATTTTATTGCAGAGCTAAGGGAGACGCAGCAATCTATCTACTTGTTGTGCGATGTAGAGGTAGCTGCCGATGTCTTCCTAAAGTTAAATAAAGCTATCAGGTTAATAAGAGAGTTAAGAGATGGCACAACGGGTTACCAAAGGTAAGGAAAAAGGAACGTACTTGTGTCGCACAGTACTGTATGCTATGCTTGTACCCACAGTACAACAGATCACATAAAATAAGAGGTGTATATGTTTGAATTTAAAAATATGAAGTTTAACATTGGTTACGACAAGGAAGTGAGTAAGGTTATACAAGAGCGCTTATTTGTCCTTGGGTATAGGTGGTCTATGGGTGGTAAGCGTTTCCGTCATACGGATAAATGTTTTTTATTTACAGGTGTTACTGGAAAAATCCTTTCTAGTAACAGTGGAGTTGTCTTTAGTGAAGACATTGGTGCAGACATTGACATAGGGTGGTTGTGTGGAGAAGACTTGCGAAGTACAGTGTTGATTGGAGGTAAGCATTACTTTGAAGATGAGTTGGCAGCAGCCTTGGCTAACTTGGAAGAGGCAAAGCACGACTAAATGCACAAGTTGCAAAACAGTGCAGGAGCTTGTTACTTTAACTATAGGTTATGAATATGTCAGGAAGGAAGTTAATATTTGATGCAGAAGCTAATAACCTACTCAATTATGAGTCTATTGACTACAGCAAAATGCCATATAAGCTTCTTCCCTCTTTTAAGGCACATTGCTTTGTATTTCTTGACACAACCACTTCTGAGTTGTTTGCATTTTGTGATGGTGACAAGATACTGTTTGACGGTAGATCTCACACCACAACATACCCGAATGGACTCACTGTGCCACTAGAGCACTACACACAGTATGAATACACACACTACCCACTAAGCGAGGTGCCTGCCTTCATCAAAGACGAGGCAAAGATGCTTATAGGTCATAACATTATTAACTACGACCTTCTCTTAATGGACCTACTTTATGACCAACCATACACTGTTGGCTTCAATAAAGAAGAGTCTGACACGGTAGGTGGTAAAGACGTATACATTCACGACACACTTGTTATGTCTAAAGTGTTAAACCCAGATAGGTGGTGTGGACATTCCCTTGCAAAGATGTCTCAAGCAGCAGGCTCTTTTAAGGTTGAGTTCAGACATGGAAAAGAGTGGGACGAGGACAGGTTTACGTGGTTTGGTGCAGACATGCTCTACTACAACATCCAAGACTGTATAGCTAACCTAGCAGTGTACAAGATGCTCCAGAAGGAGTGGGGTACGTGGTCTTGGGGTGAGGCTTACAAGTTAGAGAAGGCTGTAGCAGAGGTTATAACAAGACAAGAACACTTCGGCTTTAAGTTCAATATTAAGCTTGCTGAGTGGTGCGTAAAAGATCTTACACAGAAAATGGATAAGATAGAGCAAGATGTAGAACACCTCCTACCACCAAAAAAGATAGGGAAGACAGAAGCTAAAAAGTTCATACCTCCAAAAGGACAATTTGTTGGGGACGGTACTATGTCTGCTAATCTAGCTAAATTCTTAGAAAAGCACGGAGGTAGGGTTGTAGCTCACGAAGAAAGAGAGGTAGGCAAGAGAGTAAAGAAAACCCTTATCCTTCCAAGAAAGGTTGAGATCTTTAATAAGATGTGGGATCTCCCCTTACCAGAGGGAGAGTCTCTTGTTACTACAGAGCCAATGCTACTGTCTCACCAAGAAGACATTAAGGCATACCTAATAACACTGGGGTGGAACCCTCTGAACTGGAAAGACAAAGACCTAACACTGGATAGTAAGAAGAAGAAGCTGACACAAGAGAAGTTTGAAGCTGCTGTAGATAGGTATATTGAGGCCACAATAGGTACACCTTTCGAGAAAGAGAGGTGTGCTAATTTGAGAGTGAGACCTAGTGGCCTTAGAGAGAAGCTTCTGAAGCATAAACTCAACAAACCATTAAAGGTTGTTGGCCTCCCTGTCTTCACTAAGAATGCAGACAAAGAGTTGTGTGATAACCTCGTAAGGCTAGGTAGGAAAGTGTGGTATGTAAAGCACATCGTAGAGTGGCTTACATACAGACACAGGAAGAACTCTATCTACTCCCCTGCCAGTGAAAAGAAGAAGAGGATTACAGGGTGGCTCTCACATGGCAGGTTAGCCATAGACGGACGCATACCCACCCCAGCAGACCCCTGTGGTTGTGCTACCTCAAGATTCCAGCATAAGGGGGTAGCTAACGTACCTCGAAGCAGTAGTCTGTACGGAGAACACATGAGAGCACTCTTCATGGCAGACCCAAGGTACGCTTTCTTAGAGGGGTACGATGCTGATGGTCTAGAGGCTAGGATAGAGGGGCACTACGTTTGGAACTGTGATACAGAAGGCCACCCATATTGTACATCCCTCATAGCTAAGAAGCCACAGGACCTTCATTCGAGAAGAGCAGAGAGTAAAGGTATTAGTAGAGATGACAGTAAGACATTAAAATACTCACTAACTTACGGCTCTTCAGCAGCAGGGGCTGCAAAGCAAATGAACTGGAGCTTGGCAAAAGGGAAGAAAGAGGTCGAGAGTTTCTGGGAAGATGCACTACCTCTTGCGATATACAAACAACAAGTTGAATCAGAGTGGAGTACAAATAATAAGAAATTCCTTACAGCAATAGATGGTAGACAACTACCTACGAGGAGTCAACACTCACTTTTGAATGTGAAGTTCCAGTCAGCAGGTGTTATCTGCATGAAGTGGGCTATGGTGTGGCTAGACAGGAAATATAAAGCACTAGGCTACTCTGGTAATCCATTTAAAGAGGATGTAACAAAGAAGAAGTGTTCCATGCAGTCTATTGCTTATCACGATGAAGGGCAGAATAGTGTAAGTAAAGAATTAGTAGACATAAGGACATTTCCTACAGAAAAAGAAGCAATTAATTTCAAGACAATAGAGGAGAAAGGTGGTATTATGTGGAGTGACATAAAAAAAGGGAAGAAAGATGATTACTATATTGCTTATTCTCCAACAGGAGAGCTTGCAGCACAATCTGTAAATGAGGCTGGGAAGCATTTTAATCTAAACGTACCACTAACAGCAGGATACGTTATTGGAGGAAGCTGGAAGGATTGTCATTAATTTTTAAGTGTGCTATACTCTTGTTTTATGAAGATACGTCAAACAACAATGGTACAAGTAGAGGGGTGGGTTTGAGTTTTAACAACAAAGATATGCAGCAAACATTGAAGGTTGGAGACACTAAAAGAGCAGCTTGTAGTCCTTGCAAGTCATTTCAAAATGTAACATTTCAATTAAGAAATACACCTTTTAGTGATGGCTCTGGACTTGTAAGACTGGTTGGTGTCTGTAATGCCTGTGATTCTGTGGTTGTTTTACCTCATCAACACTACGATAACATGTTTCTTGACGGTGGTGACTCTGAAGAAGAAAGCAAGAAAACACATAACACAAAAGCCAGACCTTGTGGTACAATGTATAAAGGTTGGTGATTGTTTTAAAATTAGATGTGATGGTTGGATATACGAGTCTGTTGGAGAGGTTCACAAATTTACACAATACAGGAAGCTCCCCTCTATCAGGAGGATTAAAGACACTATCAAGATGCTAAGAGCCGCTTTGTTATGTGAGGGGTATGAAGTGAGAGACAAAACAGCCCGTTGTTATATTACCAGTAGAGGTTTTGATAGTGGAGTTAATTAGGCATAGTAATAAGCACAAAAGAGCTTATATAGCAAAGTGCATCAACTGCGACTCAGTTTTTAGGGTAAGCAGATATGGGCTGAACACAACTAACGACCGAGAAGGTGAGTACATTCAAACTGAAATTTGCACAGAATGTGCTACATACGGGTTACAGTTTAGCGAAGAAGTTGAACCGTCAAATACATAAGTGTTAGTAACAGGCGGCTGTATAGCGCCTATTGTAAGTGGCTGGCTCTTCTGCCAGTCCGATTTTTCAGTGCTTTGTTATGTGCGATTAAACGGGAGAGATTAAAATGAGTGAAGATTATCCTTTATACCCAGAACTTACAGAGCAAGGGAAAGAAGAAGCACAGAAAATAATGGACAGCTTTAAACCCAAACTTGTAGCTTTGATGAATGAGGTATTGGGCGATTTATATACTGATGTCAGTTATTACGTTGACTCTGATCACTGGACAAATTACCGAAACGCCTTGATGGATGGATTTAAAGGATACCGTGGGGGGAGGGCTAACCACACGTATGATTACAAGGAGTTGCGCCAAGCTATTTACTCCAACCATAAGGATGAGGTAGTTAAAGACTTGAATCAAGATTTGGTGGAGGAAAATGAGAAGCTGAAGAATGAAATTGTGCAACTTCGACAGCAAATGAGAGAGCAGTACTGACACATAACGTCTTAATTTGCGGATTGCGTAGCAATTCCGACAACATTAACTTGTTAGAAATAATTTTAGATAAGAGGACAGAGATATGATAGATACACTTTTACTTCAAGGAGTTCTGGACAACATAAAGAGGCATATCAATGGAGAGGTAGATTACCTCCTCGTCCCCAAAATCCTCCTTGCAGACGGTAGTGAGGATAAGCAAGTTTTCAGGGATGTACTCACACTTGCGGAGGAGCAACAAGACGAATTATACCCACGTATAAAGAAGTTGCTTCTGCAAGCGGAACTTCTGTAGTAATACCAGCACTGGTTGGAAGTATGTAGTTGATCTGGTAGATGTCTTCCGAGCCGCCTACAAGTCTTACAATAAACTCCATCCAATCTTCGTAAGAGATGTGGGATTGTAGTGCTTGGTTGAGGTCTTTCTCAATCGTTTTATAGTTTAGGTGGTTTATTGGTTTCGTATTTAGAACCTCCTAGGTTCTTGGTTATTATTTATAACACTGGACTATACAGACTACACAAAGTCATACTGATGAAATCAAAAGGTTAGGCATTACGATAGAAGTTTATCTCCACACAAACAAATTTTAACAAAAAGAGAATATATATGACTATTGAAAAGAAAACGATAACTGCACAAGCTGGGTATGACCACCTTGGTATAACTAACTTCCTCACTGCCTTAGAGGACGCCAACAAAGAGGGATTCTTTGTAGACAGGGGTGGGAAGAATGAGTTCTGTGGTAAGCGGTATGGTGCTGGCTACTACAGTATTACTCTTGTAAAAGGTGAAGAAGGTGTTTCACAAGGTATCGAGGTAGATGCTTCTGAAGAGGAAGCTCCTTTAGGGGAAGATGCAGTTATTGTGGAAGAAACTCCTTTACAGGTAGAGGAGAGTTCTGATACCATGGCCACTTTAGAAACCCTTACTAAGAAAGTAGAGCTTCTGGAGTATGCAAAGGCGCATAACTTTGAAGTACCAGAACACATCAAACAACCAGCTGCAATAAAGAAGTGGATGCAAAAACAAGGTGCAGTATAGAGTGTCTCAGAGATATTCAAGCGAAATATTTAGAAACCTAACATAAGAGAGAGCAAGGTTATGAGTTTACAGAATGTAATTGGAACAGTTATGAAGTGCGGTGCTTACCAACTTAAAGAGCCTGACACATTTGTGTGGGAAGGAAAGAGCATAACAAACACACACCGACTCTCTATGCTAATAAAGAATGATACTGATGGAGTGGAGGCATGGTATGGCTTAGGGAGTACGGACAAAGATAACTTCTTTGTAAAGCGATTAGATGGTGAGGGGTATGCTATTCTTGGTGCAGGTAGTAAGGTGCTTCTCCAATACATACAAAACGGAGACTTCAAGAACGCCAAGAAGTCTGGCCTAACTATTATGAACCTTGTAGAAGGGAAGGCTTACGAATCAAAAGAGGCTACAGGAGGAGGCCAAGGTAACACTCCAGCTACACCTTTTGATCTAACAGGTATTAAGGTTGGTCATGCAATTAATGCTGCTTTGGAGTATTATGGGCATAAGTTTAAACCAGACAACCCTAAAGTAGAAGAGTTGGCTAAAGAGCTTCACACACTAGGTATTGCTGCCGAAGCGTGGTGTCAGGGGAAGAATCCAGGCATGAGCAAGCGGGATGTAGGTGCCTCTGTAGGTCATGCTGTAAGGAATGCTTGTAAGGCTAATATGGCACTAAAGACCAAGAAAGCTGATCCAGACTTAACCACAGATCAAATTAAAACTTACGTCCAAGATGTGTTGGCCCTCACTGTCCCTCTCTCAGCCTTCATTAAAGGGGAAGAGTTAGAGGAAAAGGCAACACCTAAAGAAGAGGTAGTGGTGCAAGATGTCCTAGAGGAGGAAGGTTCTTCAGGAACACTACAGGAAGCTCCTCCAACAGATGACTCAGAGTCCGACACCCCTTGGTAGTTGTGTCTAGGGAGGGGGTTTTCCCTCTCCCTCCTTAACAAGAGACGAGGTGTGTATGAGCGGTGGACATTTTGAATATAAGTGCTTTGAGATTGTTTTGTTTGCTGAGGAGTTAGACCGGGAGATCCAAGCAAACGATGACACAACAGTAGATGATTGGGGAGATACACTGGGAAATAGGTTCGAAGAACCTACAATCTCTAGGTTAAAGACATCTCTTCAGATCATTGGTTTAGCAGGGAGACTAGCAAAAGAAGTTGAGTGGCTTTATTCTGGAGATCACGGGGAAGAGTCTTTCAATGACTTGTTTGATGAGATTATGGTTGACAAGTTCATAGGTGGTGACACTGATGGGTAACTTCGTAGCAATAGATGGTAGTCTTCTTGCCTTCAGAGCTTCTGCTGCTGGAGAAAAGAGAACCATAGTTGTAACACACAGGAAGACAGGGAAGGCTAAACCCTTTGCTCACAGGACAGCCTTTAAGGAGTTTATTACAGAGACAAACGTGACAAGAACAGAGGCTAGGCTACTTCCTTTCCATATCACAGATTTCGAGATAGAGGATAAGATAGAAGCTCCCCCTGTAGAACAGGCATATAAGAATGTTAAGAGCATATTAAGCTACATTCTTAAAGCTTGTGATGCTTCTGCATATGAGGTGTACTTAGATGAGGGGTTGACATTCCGGCACCACCTTGCTACGGTACAGCAGTATAAGGGGAACAGGCTAGGAAAGCAGAAACCTCTCAACTTGCAAGCTGTAAAAGATTATATGGTGTTATACCACAAAGCAAAGGTGATTACAGACGTAGAAGCAGACGATGTTCTAAATTACTGGCAGTGGAAGGGACGGAGGGTAGGTGAGGGTAGTAAAGATAAGAAGTATATAGCTGCCACTTTCGATAAGGATGCTTTTGGTAATGAGGGGTGGGTATTTGACTTCAGAAAGGACTCTAGTGGTGTGCCTCTTATGGCAAGACCTCTCTATGTACATGGCTTAGGTGGCCTTAAAGAGAATGCAAATAAAGACATAAAAGGAGTAGGGAGGAAGTTCTTTTATTTCCAATGGCTTTGTGAAGACACAGCGGATAACTATAAGGCCAATAAGCTCGCTGGTGTGCGTTTTGGGAAGAAGGCTGCCTACCACTACCTAAAAGACTTAAAGACGGACAGGGAGTGCATACAGGCCGTTGCTGCTAAGTTTAAAGAGTGGTATCCTGAACCTCTAGCCTACACTACATGGGACAATTTAGAAATAGAAGGAGACTGGATAAGCTTGAGCCAGGAATATTTCGACCTAGCAAGAATGCGTAGGTGGGATGGAGATATTTTAGATGTAGAAGAGTTTTACATTAAGCATGGTGTTGAGACTACCGGAGGTAGGAAGTGAATAAACACACGAGGTGTTATAGGGCGAGACAGTAACCTAGAGTCAGGAGATGTATTATGGACAAGATTTACCCTTTTTGTACGGGGGCTTTTACCGGCTGCACAATACTCCTACCGATAGGCGCAGTGGTTGGAGTGGATTTAACTTTAAGTAACCCACTTGTTGTTTGGGCTATCTGTGTGGGAGCACTCATGCTCGCAACCAAGCCATAATATCAATATAGCGGTGGATTGAGTTAAGCAGTTTTCTACCTAAGTACACATAAAAAGATTTGTGGAGAGTATATGAGGCCACTAAGAGAAGAATTTACCACACCATTAGACCTAGTAGAGAGAAAGTGAATAAGAAGACCTGCTGTACTCATCCTCTTACAACTTGTTGTGCCTTTAGTACTTATTAGTAGTGTGTGTACTGCAGCAGTGTTATTTTTTAAAGAGGTAAGAAGCTTCATTGTAAGGTGCTGGTAGGAGAGATATGAAGAAACCTTGGGAGGATTACCCGAAGATATGGCCTACAGAGAGTAGGTTCTTCTCTTTCTTAAGAGGAGGTATAAGGCGGGGGCTGTGGGAGAAGCACCCTGTTAAGCTCACATTTATTAAGAAGAACAGAGGGCGTATAACCAACCCAAAACCTAGTGAGAGGTTCCCAACGGTTTGGGGGGGTGTCTGCTCTTGTTGTAACCTAGAGTTGGCAACGAAACACTTACAAGTTGATCATAAAAAGGGAGGACACTCTCTAAGGTCAAGCAAAGACCTTCAAGCTTTTATTGAAGGATTAGTCTTTATAACAGAGGACGATCTGGCCTTCTTGTGTAAACCTTGTCACGACATCAAAACTTATTCAGAAAAGCACACAATATCTTTTGAAGAGGCAAGATTAGAAAAACGTGTTATCCTTGTTATGAAGAGGGAAGAGGTTGTAAAACGATACTTGAGGATGAAAGGCTTCTCCAGTGAAGACACTTCTAATGCAAAGAAGAGGAAAGATATTATGAGGAAGGTTGTTCAAGAGAAATCCAGAGGGGGTGCTGATGGGTAGTCTACAAGAAGAGGCAGTAAAGCTAGGTGTTCTTGAGTTGGATGGTAGTGGCCTTCTTGCAAGAGAGATTGCCCAAACATACGGGATAGGGAAGAGTACTGTAACAGATTTCCTCCGAAAGGAGACTTACCAGTTGTGGCATTTGGAGAATGATGCAAAGAAGGTAGGTACAACGGAGAACAAACAAGAGAAGGTGGTTAGTGAAGAAGGTGTTTTTAGGATAGAGACAACACCACACAACCCTACAGACACCAGAGAGAAAACACACTTAGTCATCCCAGACACTCAATGCAAACCAGACATAGACATGGCATACCTCTCTTGGTTAGGAGAGTACATTGTTGAGAGGAAGCCTGATGTTATAGTGAACCTGGGAGATCATGCTGATATGCCCTCACTATCCTCTTATGACAAAGGTAAGAAAAGAGCAGAAGGGAAGAGGGTGAATAAGGATATAGAGGCAGCAATAGAAGGTATGCGCTTTCTCTTAAAACCCTTACACAAGTACCAAGAAGCTCTAAAAACGTCAGGAGGGGCGCCATATAAACCCACAATGATACTTGTCATGGGCAACCATGAGTCTCGTATTGAGCGTCACGTAGAGGCCAATCCAGAACTCTCTGGACTCCTCTCTTATGACAACCTCAAATATAAAGAGTTCGGATGGGAGGTGCATGATTTCCTAAAACCTGTTATAGTAGATGGTGTCAGCTATGTACACTACATGGCTAACCCAATGACAGGAAGACCCTACGGAGGAACTGCTATGAATGTCTTGAAAAACGTAGGAGAATCCTTTACAATGGGGCACAAGCAAACATTAGACGTAGCTACAAGGTTCTTACCTGCTTCTGGTAGGCAACAGTGGGCCGTCATAGCAGGGGCCTACTACGCACACTCAGAGGACTACAAAGGGCACCAAGGAAACCACCACTGGCGAGGTGTCATCGTAAAGCACAACGTAAGAGACGGAAGCTACAATCCAATGTTTGTTGACATCGACTATCTGAGAAGAAAATACAACAAGGAGTAGTAAAATGAGTGAGAAAGTACAGCAGCCAAAAGAACGTACTTATGTTGTGAGGTACGAGATGAAGTATTCTCTAGGAGGTTCAGAGCTAAGGGGCTATTCCCCTGAGCTTACAGAGGAAGAGGTGGCTCCTTGGGTTCTTAAGCAGGGTCTCCTTGCTTATGTGTTGTTCGAGTATAAAGGCTCTTTCACAAGGTCTAAGGACTTCGGTGTAGCGAGTGAGTGAGCAGAGTGGCTTCTTAACAAGTAAGATACTCTTACTGAATGGGCCACGTCTCTGTGGGAAGACCTTCTTCGTAGACTTCCTTCAGAGGTGGTACAACATAAGAGACTGTCGTTGTAAGGACAAGCTTATAGTTCTTACACGAGAGTTATTCTGCCTCTCTAAGAAAGAGTTTGACACGTTGTATAATGAGAGGGATACGAAGGAGACACCAGTTCCTGAGTTTACCATAACCACACAAGCTTTTAAGAAACTAATGGCGTTCTTAGGAAAGGATTCTGGAGAGAGGTTAGCTGATAAACAAGACAGAGACTTTATCCACCTCTCTGTTAGAGAAGCTTTGATATACGTTTCTGAGATTATTGTAAAGCCTTCTTTCGGTAAAGCTTATTTTGGGGACACAAGAGCGAACAGCCTTCAAAGTAAGCACTGGTATATAGATGACTCTACAGGTTTTGAGGAAGAGATATACCCATTACTCAAGAGACTGAGGCATGAAGATATTCTCCTAGTCCGTGTAAGAGGTAGAGGTGAGTTTACAGGAGACAGTAGGGGGTATATTAGGGAAGGTGTTGTAAAGAACACAGTAGACGTGTATAATACAGGGACAGAGAAAGAGTACTTACAGAAGATGATGGACTTAGCGGAGGATTTCTATGTCAGTTAAGAAGAGAATACTTGTAGACGTTGACCTCACTGTTGTAGATTTATCTCGAACTTGGTGGAGGTGGCTTGAGCTTCAGACAAAGGTAGAAAAGGAGTACCCAGAACGAGGTCTTGTAGACTACGACTTATCTACCTACTTCCCACAAACAACAGACCCTATGGACTTCTGGAGGAATGAGGGATTGTATGACATGGGTGTGCCTATAAAAGGCTCTGTTGAAGCTCTGAGAGATTTAAGTGAAGAGTATAACATATTCTTTGCATCTCACTGTAAAGGCAATCACTTCAGGAGCAAGTACAGGTTTCTTGACAGGTATTTTCCTTTCATGGAGGGGTTTGCAGCTACAAAGGAGAAGTATGCTGTTTCTTGTGATATAGCAATAGACGATAGGAACGTATTCCTAAACTCCCTTCCAGCAGAAACCCCTAAGCTCAGATTCGAGACTGGGTTTAGGCAAGATGTCCCTTTGTCCTGTGTAGTCCATTCTTTCAGGGAGTGGTGTTCCCTACCACAGATTATTAAAGCTCTTGAGACAGAGGTTAAATCTTGATTTGTTCTATGTTAAAAGAAGCTGGCCATGAGCAGGCATTACTTGGTATGAGTTTGTCATACTATGACCACAACATCCTACTAACAGACTTCTGGACTGAAGAGAGGTACAGCAGGGCTAAAAAGAGAGCCTCTAAGCTAGCACATAAGGGAGGTGGTCATAATAAGTTTCTTGAGTCTATACAGGTGTGGATCTTCATACAAAGCTCAAGAGACTTCTGGTCAGAGTTTGACACCTATCGTGCAGGGGTGACTAAGCAAAGCTCCAGCACCCTCCACACATTGAACAAAAGGCTTACTACCTGTCTTGACTTCGATAAAGGTACAACACTAGCTGCTATTGATAATCTGAACGAGGTGATCAGGAAAGATAAAAAGGATATTAACCGAATCAAGAAAAACTTACCAGAGGGGTGGCTACAGGAGAGGTTGGTCTGTACAAACTACAAAGCTCTTCAGAACATAGTGAGTCAAAGACAAGATCACAGGCTTACTGAGTGGCAGGATTTTGTTGAGTGGTTGCTGTGTAATGTGGAGTATCCAGAGTACATAGATGAGAAGATATGTAAAGAGGGGTTTGAGTGAATTTTATAATTGGTGTTGTAACACTTATCATCTGTGTCCTTGTATACAAGTTTATGCCAACAGGGGACGATGATGAGCATTCTTCATAAGCAAAGAGGGGTTGGGTAATGGAGGATTGGCAGGTAAACTTTGAAGAGGTTTTCTATAATCTTTTGGATTCAGGGTATTCAAAGAAAGAAGCCCAAGACCTTGTAATACAGAAGATGGAAGCAGACAGAGAGTACAGAAAGGAGGAAGACCCTATCACACTAAGACTGAACTACCCACTAAAAGGTGTTGAGGAGTTGGACAGAGTAGTAGTTGAGGGTGGGTGGGGCAGTATGCCCGAAGAGAAGAGGCGAGCCTTACTCTGGGATATGGGTCTGGATACCAAGGTGTATCCTTGGAGACTTGACATAGGTTTACATAGGGGTGCTGGTGGGGATATTGTATTCGGGGCTTATTTGTATGGGCAAGAGCGAGTAGATAAGGGATGGGTCACTAAAGTCGTAGAGGGGAGGAGGGTAGCCTCAGAAGAAGCTCAACTACGAAACAGGAGTGACCCATCATTCGAGCGGGAGCTAAGAAAGCTCCAAGGAGGGGTTTTCTGTTAAGGGTTTACTTCAGAGTTTTTCCGTAAAACTCTCTTATAGAGAAAAGCTTAGAGTCACAGTCTTCTAGTGCAGCTTGTAGCTCAGCTGTCAGTACGAGGACATCTCTGTAAGTGCTCCCACTAAAAGAAGGCTCAGGGCAAGCCTCCAGTAGTTGTGCTGGGGGTTTCCTCTCTACTATATCTACCTCCCTCACTATCTGTGTTGGTGTACAAGCTGTTAAGAATGCTAACAGGAACAGGCATATCAAGACACGCATCCCTCTCCTCCTTTATTTTTACTACCTTTCTTAGAAGTTCTTCCTCTACTTTTTCCTTTCTTCTCTCTCTTAGTGCAAGAATCCCCTCTGTCTTAATCTGTTGTCTTTTTAATTCAGCTATTGTGTTTGCAAGTGTCTGGTTGATGGAGACAGTTTGCTCTACTTGTGATCTAAGGTTGTTAGATATACCAACCTGCTTCTGATACTTACTCCAGACCACTTTAGTTGTTACAAGCAAGCTCAACAAGGCAAATACAAAGACACCTACCACCATCATTTTCAGCTTACTGAGTCCCAACATCCTTCTTCCCCCCTTGAACACACTGCCACTTATACCCAGCGATTAATCCTGTGAGGCTGATAATTATAGGGCTGAGTACTATAGCCATTGTTGCTATGTTCTTTGCTGAAGTTTCATCCCCGTACAGTGCAGTAAGCAGGCAAATGAATAATGTTGCTAGCAAACTATAAAAAGAAGTTAGTGCAATATGTCTTCTAATCTTCATTGCATCCTTCTCATCTGGCTTCACCATCATGCCACCTTCTCACTACAATAGCACCTACTCTCTAGGTGGACGAGAAGGCTCTTAATACTTCGCTCAACACTTCCTAAGCTAATGTAAGACCTAACCTTAGCTAAGAGCCTATCGTCCTCGTAGGGCTTCTCTATGTAATCTAAACAGCCAAAGAGGAATGCATCTCTTCTGTCCTCTGGTTTCTCATTAGATGAGACAAAGATTACAGGGATATTCCTAAACGTCTTGTCTTCTTTTATGTCCTTACAGATGTGTTTCCCATACTCTATACAACCATCCACATTTACGATAACTAGGTTAGGCTTCACCTTTCCAAGAACACCCCTAATAGACTTCGGTGTTCCTCCCACTAACACTGTATTAATCCCCTCTGCCGAGAGGGTTTTAGTTAGCACCCCCTCGTCATCATTAACTAACACCACCTTACTAGAACACGCCTCTTTCAAAGACCTCCTAATTACCTCCACTACACACCGTCCTTTAAGGCATTTGCCCTAGCAAGATCTATCCGTAGCTGAACCACTGTCTCTGCCAGTGCCTTTATGCTGGAACTGACTTCTGACATATCCTCGTACAAAGGGGTCATAGCTTCTTTTATTAAGACCCTGATCCGCTCTTCACTAATAGAGTGTTCCTCTAAGGCTTTAACCTTCCCCTGTAGTTCTATTATCTCAGTAGTCTTTTCTTTATCACTTACATATAAGCTTTTACCAAACCATATCAGAAGTCCAATAAAAGGTGCCCATACATATTTGAGAAGTAAAGACCAAGACAGGGTTATAGCTCCAGTCTCTGCTGCTGGCATTAGTCTATTGCTCCTTATAGCTCTGCGTCTAAGACAATGTGACCGCCCATTGTGGTTGTAGTGCTAGCAGCAACATTCAGATTAACACCTGTACCAGTCTCCCCTGAAGCAACAGCTGTAACAGCCTTGTCAGTATTAGAAAGGACGTCCCAGAATGTCCCAGAAGCCCCTCCTGTCCTTGCAGAGTAGAAAGTGACAGATGGTGTGTCCCTCATCCTAACTGGGCCATGATAAGAACCAATAGTGGAAGCCCCACCAACAACTACACCAAAGAAAGCCCCCTCTTTGTTTTCAGAAGTGTCTCCTGGGAAGACATCAAGCTCGTATGTTTTCTGGTAGTACCTCTGGCAAAGGGCTAACTCTTCTGAGGGGTGTCTGCGTTTGAATGGAGTGGCTGTGTCGCCTATCTCTACTTTTACTTGAGATATGTCAAAGTTGTTTGGAGTGCTGTTACTCTCTATGCTTATATACGTGTGGCTACCTGTACCTATCGTTTTTCCTGAGAGTCCTGCCGTGGTATATGTGAATGAGTGTTTAGCGAAAGCCCCTACGGTTGCAGATTCAAAACTGGCAGCTTGTGTGACATCACCACTTCCACCAATTCCAAACCTCTGAATGACTTGTGTTCTTACCGAAGTCGCAGATGCCGTCCTTAAGTAAAAGCTTACTGTTATTGTCCGACCTGCCAGAGACCGGGCGCCCTCTACAAGCTGTATCACACTAATAGCGCCACTCCCCCCTGTTGTTCTGAGGAAGTGAGCAGGCTCTCCTGGGACATCTGTTTGACCGAGTACATGATTTTGACGAGATACTGTTCCTCCCCCTGTACCTTGCACTCTCCATCTATCTGCATAAGAAGGAGCGAAGCTGTTGGTATAAGTAAACGAAGTACCTCTCTGCCATATATCAAAGTTCCCATTAATAATGAGGTTGTCTTCACTAGACCCTGCTATAATAGCAACATCAGCTACCCCACTATCGTCTGTTACAGACACACCTTCACCAGAAAAGTTAATAGCTTTTGGCTGTGCTACAACAGTAGAGCCTTCTTCCTTTACAGCAACAGCAGCAGCAGTCTTAATCTGTGCCATTGTAGCCTTCTTGTCTGTAGTCCCTTGCTTAATATGTGTAATGTCAGCATCAGCCAATGTAGTGGCAGAAGGGAACCCTGATATTTGTATTGTTGTCATTCTTATTTACCCTCTCTTATGCTGTTTTCTTAAATAGACGGACTGCCTCACCTGCTATGGTGTCCGTCCCTTTATCACTCCAAGTACCGCCTAATCTTGCATTAATTGTTGTAGCTGTCTCACTACTATCTGCCAACACAAAGTCCCCCGTAGAGTGCCTCTCGTCTAAGTGAGCAACCCACCCAGCGAGGTTATTCAATAAGTAGTTGTAGTGTTGTCTGCCTAGATTCTCATTACCTATGAGACCAGAAGCAGCAAGCTCTGGTGTTGGGGCCGTCTTGTTAGGTAAGCCTGAGACAGGCTCAGTGATACTGTCAGTGGCCCACACAAAATCATCAGTTGGTCTAGTAGCCATATCCACTCCTTAGTCTGGGATTACTATTTGTATTTGGTTGCTGTTATCATCTACTATCTCATTACCGTTGTTATCTACTAAGATGGTAGCCTCAGAAATTGGTATCTCAAAAGATACAACAGAAGCGAGCGCACTGGTTCCTGGTGGGTCATTAGTCGAAGCTAGTGGGGATAAGCCAGGGCTTACTGTGCCATATACAGTTACAGAGATATTATTTCCATTGTCATCAACAATAAGGTCACCTACATCTGTTACAAGGTTGCCTCCGGAGACATCCCCTACTTCTTGAGGTATCACTGTAGCATCTGTTGGGTCAAACAACATCTGTGTTAATCTGACCCCTGCCGACTTAGCCTTAACCATCAGTAAGAGGGTTTCTAGTGAAGGTTCACTTGTTGCAAAAGGTATTAGTGATGCGGGGTAGTGCTCAAAGAAGGTAACTCTTGAAGCACCTGTAACAAGCTGAATAAGTTCTAATACAACCTCAGTAGACCCATCAGCATTATTAACCACCACCCTCTGCTTAAGGGCTTCTCTGTAGACTTCATCACTTCTTCCTGTCCTAGGCTCTCCAATAATCTTCCCAAGGATGTCTAGCTGTTCTCCTGTTGCTGTATCTAAGCCCCTTGCGTTTAGCATTTGAAAGAGTGTGGTCTCTACTTCCTGTACACTCTCCATGTAGCTTTGAAGGAGTCCCTTTAGATTAGGAGAGTTTCTCCACTGCCAAAGCAGCCTTTCTGACCCTTGCTCTAAGTGATTAAAAACTCTAGGTAAGGCCATAAGCTACACCGCTACTATTGTTATATCTGTGTCTACTGTAGTCCCTCTACCGTTAAACGATATAGCAAGTTTTGTAGTTTGCCAAGAACCACCTGAAGGGGTGTCACCTTGGTTAACCAGTGCTTGCACTTCTACAGTTAAGGAATCAATACCAGATACAGCATTGTAGATTGGGCCGTAATACCTAGAGGGGATTACATCCTCGTCTAGTTGTAGTAGGGAGGTTGTAGCAACAACAGCATCTTTTATAGCCTGCTCACCCTCTGTTGGAAAGGTTTCCTCATCATACAAACTATAGGTTATCCTAAAGGCAAGGTAGATGTCTTCTGGTCTTGAGAAGTTAACATCACGCTGTCTTCCCTTACTATCAATAACACTTACGCTTAAGCCTCCATACGTGGCTATTCCTGCTGCTTTTGAGACCCATATAGCCTGAGCTACGTCTAAGTCTGTACCGCCGTCTACAAGCGTCTCAAAGCTCTTAGCGGGTCTTCCGAAAGCGTCTGTTACGAGAGTGACATTCTCAATCACCTGAACACTAGACACCCCTGCTACAGTGGACACTACATCTTCAATAGCATCTACTGTAGAGAGACCATTGATCTGCTGACTCACCCTTATACGGAGCCTAAGCTCTTCGTCTAACTCTTCTGCTCTGCCTGCAGTCAAGGCTTCTGGGTTAGTAACTTCATCCCATCCAGCAACACTACTCACTACAGAGATCACTGAGTTGGGAGGAGCAATAACAGCCCCTGCAATCTCTGCCTCTATACTACCGTCTACCGTAACGCTATCTGCTGTCAATAGCGTGGTGGTTATAATAGAGATGTCATTAGGATCATCTGTTGTTATTGTTAGGAGTGTACTCTCTGTGTTTAGTGTTGCTATCCATGTTGCTGCTGTATCTACAGCAATAAGCCCCTGTAGTCCTTGTATGATCTGAACATCCGTTGCAGAGCCAGTGGTGGTGAAATCGTAATCTGTTGTGTTGATAGTGAGTCGATACAAGGTAGAGTCTAACACTTGTGCTGGTGTTATAGTTGCAGCATAGCAAGCAGTTGCTTGTATGTTCACCACCTCTGTTGTTAGAAACCTATCAAGACTCACAGGGTTCTGTGCTAAAGCTCCAAGAGGGACTACAGAGCCGTCAACTCCGGTAAATCTTGCAGAGCCTGTTGTCTTTAAGGCAGCAATCCGAGAAATACCTACTAAGGCTGCAAGGTCGTCTAAGTTTCTACCTTCTGCCTTATCTACATTAAAGTTGTCATTAACTGACTCAACTAGCTCCCAAAGCTCTGCAAGAGACGTTCCAATAATGTTGTTTAGTTGTCCTAAGACTTCATCATCTTCTGTTGAGATGTTAGAAGAAATGTTATTCCTTTCGGAGGTAGTTATTTCATCAATAATCTCTGGTAATCTTTTTATAGTTAAACCGTCACTACTCAGTCCAGCCATCCTCTCCCCCTAAAGTAGTTGTACTCTGTTATGTCCTTGCTGCTTTCCCTGCTACAGAATCAGTGTCTTCCTTAGCCTTGGCTTTCGCTGTCGCTACCACTTCAGGAAGTGCCTTACCTTTTTCTGCAATAGTGGCGATCCTTCGTGCATTAGCTGCGGCCTTTACTTCTTGATTCCATGTGCCAAGCGCCAAACCTTTAACTTGCTCAGATTCGTTTGTAGTGTCTGCTTCTACGTCAATCAATTTGTTAGGCCGCGCGGCTATCCCAACCTCTACCCCGTCCTCTTCTACAATATCGAACACTTGCTGGACGATTGCCCCGCTTGGTAGGACGTGATTGATTGCCTTAGTTTTCTCTACAATGCCTTGGGTTATAGCTGTTGTGGCTTCTGGATTGGCTTTGAATGTTGACCTCGCGGCTTTTACTTCTTGCGTCCAGATCAAAGGGGCGATAGCTTTAACCCGCTCTGATTGATTGGTCAGGTCATCATCAACATCAACAACATGACGATGGAACTTCGGAGCCATCTCTACTCCATCCATGATTACGATTGTAGATAACAAACATTGAATCCGGCCATCGTCCATAATTTCTAGCTTCTGTTCATACCGTTTAGTGATCATATTTTATACCTTGTATACCGCAACAAACATAAAGTCCGCGCCGTCTGTTAGCCCAGCGTCATCGTAGTACACACTCCCTGTAGCAGCGTTCCAAATCCGCAAGCGAATAAAAGTAGCACCCTGCTGAACAAATCCCGTTATACTCTCCCCGGCAGTAATAGCCAAACCCTCCGCAAAGCTGATTGTGCATGTTCCGTAAGAGTTACTTATACTGGATGATGTAAAGGGAAGGCTGTCTATCTGCACAAGACCATCTAAGGTGCCTTTTAGGTCTACCGTTATTCGACCCTGTACGGTTACGACATTCCCATTTTTTGTGTACCATCCATTTTGAGTAATATATGTGGTGTCCCCTGCGGTCACGGAGCCACTTAAAGAAGGCGTCCATGTCCCTTCCTCGTAATCATCCAGCGTGTTAGGGTCTGCACTTGGCACTTGTGTTGAGGGGAACTTAACACCGGAAGTGACCTCATGCACCCCGGTGGTTTTTGACCCCGTGCCGGTTACCCTAAACCCCTCTGACCCCGCAATATTAAATTTTTGGTCAAACAGTGAGTCGATCTGAAGAAAATCGACGCCAGAAGAATCGCCAATCCGCAAATTGTCGAACGAGTCCATCCGGATAGCATCGATCCGTTCCCCCGCGGTGTCGGTCACCCGTAAGGCGCTGGTATTATTTGTGCCTAACGTGATGTCTCCAGTAGCTACTAAATCTTTTGCTGCAAAATCCTGCGCCACGTCACCAGAGATATTAGCTTTAGAAGAAATACCTAGGTTTACCTGCATCTCTGCTAAATCTACTGGATTACCAGCTATTGTATACTGGACTCTATTTACATCATTGAGCCAATCAGCCTCAACTATTGTTACGCCGTTCTGGAATACTGTATCTGTCACTTACTGCCCCCTAAATAACATTGTCTTTCCCTTCATTTTAATAAATCCTTTTGTAGATATTTACAGAAGTCGTACAACCGGACACCAGAGTAAAGGATGATTATTTTATACATTGGTATATTTTGATACCGGAGACTAGCGAGGAAGGCGTTAGAAGCATACTTACGAGAGATGTTTAAGTTACCGTTGTACATCTCCTTTAAGAACCAATCATGTATAACAGCAGACTCTTTATATACTCCATCAGGCTTCAGCCACAACGATAGCGGAAAAGGTACACTAGCAAGATCAGTTAAAAAATTATTTTTAATAACGTACTGTTTGTTGTTATAAGAGAATGTGAAGTCTTGTTTTAAAGACCACAACCCTAACTTCTCCTTTTTAAGGGCTAGTTCAGAGGAATAACTAATCACAACTATTGTACCTCTTCATCAAATTGTCCCTGCAATGGCTACACCTGCTATAGCAATACCAGCAATAGCGCCTGTGTATGCTGGAATACCTTCTGTAATGTCAAACACTATAGTCACTGTCTCCCCTGTTTCAGTTAATACTTCAGCTGAGACTATAAGATTTCTTTGACTGTCTAAAGAAGATTCATATTTAGTAATACTAACTACGCCATCTCTTGTAAGGATTGCATCCTTTATCTCTGTGTCTGCAATATTCTTATTAGTCTTCCCAAGAAGTTGGAGTGTGTTAGTTCCTTGTTGTAGGTAAGGTACTCCATATGTTTGATTAGCAAACCACTCTCCCCTAAAGGCAAGAAGTGTTACAGCTACCTTCTGTCTCGTAAGCTCTTCAACAGACGCTGTAAGCCTCATCTGATTATCTTCTAGACTTATGTCGTGTGTAAGAGGGTCTATAAATATATCTACCATAAGCTTCTCTGCACCTCTATATCACGGTAGGTGGGAATGTAGGCACTTGTACGTTGTTATCTGAATCATTTGCTTGTGCATGTACGTGTAAGTTTAAAGACACCCCTGTAGCAGTGATGAAGTCACCTTCTGCTGTTATCTGAGCACCAGAGGAGTGCAACACACTGCCATCTGCTTTAAGCTTCAGTGAATGACTTGGATTCTCTAACACCATATCACCACTACTCTTCTCTAACCTGAAAGACAGGTTATTGAACTTAAGCTCGACATCTTTTGTGTTAGGAGAAAGGTTACTCTTCTTAGTGTACAGGCCAGGTATTGCTATTGCGTCTGTGGGGTTATGATGCCTGTTGGTTGTAGGGATTTGAGTTATCGCTCCACCACTACTCTCTAACCAATCATCAATACTCCTCATAGAGTAAACAACTAATACTGTATCACCCCTCTCTATAGGGAAGGACAACATCCCACCACCACCAGAGGGATATACAACAGGGACACCTGCAACAATACCAGGCTGTTGAATCACACCATCATCGTAGACTCTCGTAATAACAGGTCTAACATCTACTGTTTGATCTTTACCAAAATCATTCACTGCCTCTACTACAGCAGGGATAGCTGTGTATAGTCTTTGTCTTGCAAAGTCTTTAAGCAACGTTCCAAAAGCTTCGCTTGGATTAATCACTTCTCAACCTCCCTGAGTGGTCTTGATGCTGGTATCCCAGCTTCCACCCTCGTAGTCCAGCTTGTGAGTAACAGTGTCTACTTTGTAACTCCCCTTGTACTCACCTTCTTTTATCTTCACAACAGTTTTTAAGCTAACACTTCCATTCAACAGCATGTCAACAACAACACCCTTCTTCTTATCTTTTGAGGAAAGGCTCTTAGTAGAAGAATCATTCTGGGGTTTAATGCTCTTTATCTGTGAGTTATCTAAGGTGATAACCTCTACCCTTTCTGGGGCTGTTTTAGGCTCTACATAGAGACTTCCAAGAGAAAGGTACATCCTGTAGTCAATGTCGTTACAAAGCTCTTGTATCTCATCTAAGAGCTTTCCTTCGGCATTGTATCCATTAGGGAGGGGTGCATCTATCTTGTGTACGGTTAGAGCAGCACCAGTGAAGCCATCTAGGTTTAAAGCCAGAGCTTCTTGGGTTGGTTGGAGTGGTTTTGAATGGGGGTAGAATCCTCCTAGAGGTACTCCTCTAACCTTAGCTTCCTCTATCAAGTCCTCCAACACATCTCTGTATGTCAACGTCTTCCCTTTAGAGGGCTTCCCCCAATGAAGGCTCACCCGGGAGTTTCCTAGAGTGATGTGGTGGTCTTTACAGAAAAGAGTGGTAACTTGATCTTGCCCTTGTTTTCTTGTGTGGTGTGTTTCAATCTGTCCCGTGAAGACAAGGGGGAGTTCAGCATTTTGTACATAGCCAGCCTTCAGTAATACAATTCCGTTATCCTCAATATACTTTAGCCTTGATGGGGCTATGTTGTATATCTTGATAGTGGAGGTTTGATCATTATTAGTAGACATACTGCCTAGGTACTTTATGTCTGCTGTTATCTGTAAGTCTTTTATCTTTAGTGTTGTTTCCCCAGGCTGGACTGTTAAGTAGTCCCTATACTTACCGAGTGAGGGTTTGTCTGGGCTTAATCGCCCCTTACTTAAACCTGATCGTAAAGAGGGTCTTATTAGCAAAGGAGAAACTGCAAGCTCTAACATCTTTTGCTTACTACCAATACTTAGCTCATAGCTTCTAATGAAAACATCAGACATCTCCCTCTCCCCTAGAGTTGACTTAGTTCTTCGTTTGTGTAATACACCAACTCATAGGCTTTATCTAAACCTAAGTTGTCTCGTCCTACATTAGAACTGTCTTTCTCCACCCTTACACAGAATATATCCCCATGCTCGAAATTACTGAGGAGGTATCTCCCTAGGAGTGACTGATTCTCCATAATCTTTATCCCTGACTTAACAACAACACCTTGCTTACTTATGTCCATCCTCCAACGAGAATCTCTTGTGTTGTAGGTGTAAGTGATGTCATAATCTATACCACCAAGAGATACAGTCTGTAAGGAGTGTGCTGTGTTAGGTACGTTTAGAGTTAATGGCATCAACTTCCTCCTACTAAGCCTGTTACTCTTGCACTGTCTAAAAATGGATCTTTGAACAACCTAACACCCTTATCAAGGGTGCCTTCCTTGTCTGCCGTTGGTTCGTCAGTTGCTCCTGCCCCTGACTGTTGTTTTGAAAACAGATCTACAAACTCAGTCCTAGGTTCAGACATAACCTGTGAAGGAGAAGCAAACCTTATCTGTATTGCCGTAAAAGAGACAGTGTAGCTAGAGTCCTTGCCAACAGAGCCTCTGTTCTGGTTTTGGCTAATAGACAACACTTCAAAAACACAATTAAGGATTGGGTTGAGATCATTACTGTAGTAGAGTGTAAAACTCTCCTTAGAGTCTCTTATCTCATACAAACCTTTAATATAGTCTTGTGGAGATTTATGAACTAATTTGTGTGTTTTATCTCTCTGTGGCTGTAACCTGACACTCTTGATAGAGGAGACAGTTCCACTGAACTGGGCTGTTATGTTCTTATTAACATAATGATCTGACACAACTGACCCACTCTCTACAGGGAACCTTGTTGCTTGTGATGGGAGAGATATTTGTATAGAGTTTGTTGAATCAAGCTCATATACAGTACCCTCTTTTGTTTTTATATAGTATAACCCCACCAGACCTCCTAGTTATTTCTAGCTACACCTGATAGCATCTTGTTAACAACTTCCTCTGAAATTACATCAGCAGCACCTTCTACAGTTAAGCCTTCTACGTTTACTACGCTAGTTACAGAGACTGGGGCTGTGCCTTTTGTAGAGGCAGCTCTTCTCTCCCTGTCCCGCAATAAGAGTGCTATATCAGCAGTGACAGCAGCAGCAGTTCCTGTCCCTGGCACAAAAGAGGCAACCCCTGCACCTACCTCTATAGCTGCACCTACATAGTCTCCACTGGACATCCTGCTTATTAGTGCAGGTATCCTAAATAAGAGTCCAAAGAGGGGTAATTTATTTACTACCTGAAAAACTGCATTAAAAGCCTTACCTAATACTTGCGGTAACTTAGTAACTATAAACTTACCTATTCCTGAAAAGGCGCCACCAAGTGCTGAAATAGCCTTGCCTAAAAAAGTCTTACCTAAAAGAGTCTTTATAGTATTAGGTACTATTTTTAAGAAGCCTACAAAAGCTTGTATTGTTACATGTATCTTCTTTATTTGCTCTGCAAATATCTCAGAGCCGTCTATACTTACTAGCTTATTGAACTCTTCTACAAGACCAAATGCAATAAAGAACAAACCAACAACACTCTTAAGTGTATTCCCTATGACCCTGAGAGAGCGGTCTAGGAGGGTTAAGTCTTTAATAGACTTCTCTGCACTAAAACCTGCACCCATGAGATTGATTAAGTTTGTAAACGGTGTTATAACAAAGTTGATAAGGGGCATAAGCAGCCTAACTGCTGTACCTATTACTGCTACAGTACCACCAAACACTCTACCAAAGGCTTTAAAAGCTGGGGTGAGGGTGTGTAGTACGCCAGAGAGGTCTTGAAAGAAGCTTGCGAATCCACCCTTACCTGCTTCAAACCCAGCCTTAACATTTAACTGCATTTGAGAAGTGAAACGTTGTTGCTCTGCTTCAACCTTCTTCAAACTTGCGGCAAGTGCACCAGTCTCTCTCACAGTCTTTCTTAACTCAGCAGCAAACTTAGGAAGAAACTCTTCTGAGGAAAGCTTACCACTACTGACCATCTTATCCAGTTCTTTGGTAGTCATGTTCATGGATCTAGCTGCTATCTGGAAAGCACCTGGAATCTGCTCACCCAACTGCCTACGCAGCTCTTCCATACTAACCTTACCTTTCGATAAGATTTGACCAAAGGCCAAGAACACCAAATTAGTTCTCTGGGCATTTAGACCAAAAGACCTTGCAGACTCAGAAGCTGCCAAGAAGATTTCTCTTGTTTGTGCTGTGCTAAAATTAGCGGCTCTTGATGCAGCGCCTATCTTGGCGTAACCTCCAGCCACTTCTCTTAACTCAATACCTAAGCCAAGGGAGGTTCTTCTTATAAACTCAAAGTCGATTGCTGCTTGCTTAGTAGAGCCTGACGCTGCTAACAAAGTTGCGTCTAACGACTCTAATTGCTTCCCTACCCTAAAGAAAGAGCGTCCTACACCTACTATTGCAAATACAGAGGCATAAGTCCTAACAAGGTTTCTCATACTGTCTCTTAGGCCGTTGGCAGCTATTTTCTGCCTCTCCATAGCTCTCGTAGTTCTATTAAAGCTCTGTGTTATCCCGCCCAAGTCCCTGTTTAATTGCCCAACACTTCTACTGATCTTATCAAACTGTAAACCTGTTGTAGCTTTCTTGGCAGCAACCCTAAGAGAGCCTAGCTCAGAGACAGTCTTACCTACTTCTTCACGGATAGCTTTCAGTCGAGCGTCTGTTGTGTTTGGGTCAATCCTTCTTAAGATGTTTTGACCCCGTTCTTCAGTAGACATTATCCTAGTCTCAGCCCTAAACTGTCTACCCTCTAAGCCCCTGTGTACAGTGCCAGAACCCCCACCACTTGTAGTAGCTCTTGCTCCAGAACCCCTTACAGAGCCACCTGCAATCTTGGCTGACTTCCTATTGAGTTTGTCCAATAGGCCGTCTATTCTCTTAAGACCTTTCTCAACATCAGAAAGATCCATGCCAAGCTTAATAGTCCAGTCTTTAATCTCGTTTGGCATAAATCTCCTGTTATTTATTCTTAAGGTCTAAGTCTTTGTATGAGGCTGTGTCAAGAGCATTCATTATCTCTACATACTCCTGTAGTCTTAGGAAGTCAGGGAGTGTGTACTGCCATTTAAGTGTGTTTGGGTCTTTAACAGGGCAATGCTTAGAGGCCACTGTGTTGAAGAACAACCACTCAACCTCTTCAATAATAGTCTTTTTAGTCTCTTGTATTACCCTTGTTGTGCTTGGCCCAGCGTCATCTTCTCTCTCAAGGAACTCAAATCTAAGCCTTTTCCCTTGAGATACTCTGTAAAAAAATCTTTAAAGTTGGCCTCCAAAGCAAACTCTACAAGAGAGATCAACCTGCTATACTTAGCAGCGAAGTGCTGATCAAAGTCTATCGTAACACCGTTACAGGTGGACTGGTTTAGTAAGAGTTTCATTGTGTCTACCACATCCACTTGATCCATTTGTCTGACCAAGAGAATAGAGGCTTCTGTCCACATACTCTTATCTTCTGGAAGAACATATTCTTGCTCTCCACTCTTATCTACTATTACACCTATAATAGGGAGAGCTAAGTTGATTAGTTTTAAACCAACAGAAGCACCCACTGTAGCTGGTAATAGCTTAACTGAATAAACATCCTCTCCAATCTTCTTGTCAAGGATACCTTGTTGTAAGGACACCTCTTCTGCAATCTTCTGTATCTCACTCTGTTCTACCATTTCCCCTCCCAGAGAACTAAGGGGTCTGTAGTGACCCCCCCAGTCTTTCTTTATCTAAATGTTAGTCATAATTGTCGCAGTGTGAGCAGCGATGATAGCCGCATCCACCATAGATGGATCAACACCCTCTGGAGAAGAAGTGAATTGCAATTCCTCACAGTAGAACACCCAGTCCCGTGTCTGCCCTGTTGCACTGCTCCCAAGAGTAATCTCTGGGGCTGTCTTCAAGTGACAGTTCTTAAGAAGTGCTAGAACACTCCCTGACGGGTCTGTGATAGTGATACTCCCTCTAGGGAAGCCTAGACCTGACTCTTGACTTACCATGACACCAGAGAGGATAAAATTACCCCTGCTTCCCTGTTGTAAGGAGATGGTACAGGTGCCTGTCTTGTCAGGAAGGCGAGAGATGGCTAGTTGACCATCTGCACCTACCTCTTCGTCCGTAATGTCTGAGTTACGAGAGAAGGTGATAAAGGAGTCAGGGGCAAGACCGTCAATAGGTGCCCCCGACCAAATCACCTTAACGTCTTTTGATGAATAAACTGGTAAAGCCATTAAATATCTCCTATTAATCTACAAGTGCAAGTGTGCCAGTGACGACAACAACGTGGATGGCACCAGCTAAGATAGCTGTGAATGAGCCTGTAAGCTTACTAGCACTTTTCTCAGCAAGTGATACATCAGCTGCTCGTGGGAAATTAGTGGTGTAGGGATCATTCTCTCTCAGGATGTTTGGCGAAGCTTCTGTAGATACGTAGCGGTTAAGAGTGGTGGTTAGAACCCCTCGCATCTCCGCTATCCCGTTATCCGTGTAAGACACTTTAGGAGCGTTGATTAGTTTGTTCTGGTATGCCTCTCTGATCCTTGCAATAAGTAAATCCCTACTACGAATAACATCAATCCACTCACCAAGACCACTACCACCACCTACAACACGACCTTCCCTTGTAATGGGTATGCCGCCTGTCCTAATAACAACATTAGCATTCCTTGCTTGAAGGTTGTTTAGCTCTGTTGCTGAGAGTACATTGAGAGAAGTTGGGTTAATTCCAAAGGCTACACCAGCTAATTGCTTATTAGCCCAAGTGATAGTTCCTGGTTCATAAGGCCCACCCTTACCCACAAAAGCACACTCAGGGAAGGTAGTGTCTGCTGTCTGGTGGAACATACTTGCTGTTCGGAAGTAGTTAAGATCAGTGAGTTTGCCCAGTGTATCTGTAGCAGGAACGGCCAAGGTAGCCAACCCATTCACATCTTGACTAGAGACAAAGTATAGCTTCTCTTTTGCCTCTACTGCAGCTGCCATACTTAGGATGTAGGCCTCTGTGTGGTCGTGTGCTGTGATGAAGTAGAAGTCGGAATCTACAGCTTCAATCGCAGAGAGTCCTGCAGCAGCAGTCTCTGTAACAGTGTATGCGTCTGCAAGACGCTTCAAAGTGTTAACACTGAATGCAGTGGAACCTGACTTAGAAAGTGTTAGAGTTGTAGTACCTGCAACAGTGACACCAACGATACCACTCAAATCTGCCTTAAGGTCTGTTACAATGTCTGCGGCTGTCTCAGATCCTGTAGATGTTGTGAAGGTAGCAACAACAGCTACATCATCTGTACCCACAACAGTGATAGTATAAACTTGCCCTGTAGCCGTAGCAGCAGAAGGTGTGAAGGTTATTAAGTCTACCTCTCTTCGCCCTACTTTGATCTGAGAAGGAGCTGGTGACTGAGAGAAGAAAGCACTAGCTGCTGTATGCTCTTCAGAGCCAGCAGGGATGTCTGCCTCTAGTCCTACTAAGTTTGTGTATGTTCTAACTCGTTCTGTGAACCAATTGTGCGCACTGATAAAAATGGGAATCCCAAATCCAGCCCTGCTCACAGCACTTGTCTCTAGGCTTATAGATACCTGTACAATATCTTCAAGAGCCATATAATCTCCTTGAAAGGTTTAATTTATTTTTTATTAAGGTTCGATAATAGTCATATCGAGGGGAGCAGGGTCATCATCAAACCTGTGTAGTTCACCATTAAGATGCACATTATCAATAATGCCTGTGTTGCTGTCTGTCAGTGAATCTGTTATATTGAACACCAGATTAAAAGAAGCAGACTCAAGATACTTGTCAGCAAGTAACACTGGCAAATTATCTGGATCAGTTAAAGAGACTACGCTACCACCTAGTGTGGATCTTACGCTGTCTCTTACAGAGGGGAGTCTTAGATTACCGTGTAACTCATTTATAATACTAAGAGCATCACCACCATAACATCTGAAGTTAATCAGGAGTTGTTTGTTTGTTTCATACACTGGGTTATCTGTGTTTGTGTCTACATACTCACCAGTTAGCCAACCACTTTCATCTCTTGTGTCAAGGATACCTACAGTTATATAGGGGTAGGCTGGCTTTACACCGTTTGTTCTTAACCTGATGACAGCGGCTTCTGGACTACCTGTAGGCCCAGTCTGTGATAAGAGAGCACCTACTGCTACTTGAGCAACAGAGACAAACTTAGCATATATTGCTGGTTCGTCTATCATAAGGTTGCCTGCTGGTCTTCTCTAATTAAGACGTATGTATGATGATCTGAGGTTAATCCGTAGAGAGACCAGTCTTGCTCTAACCAGACGTAATACCTGTTGCCATCTATTGTTGTCTCGTCAGCCTCTGTATCTCCAAACTGTGTTGCAGTTTTTAGGACTGCACTTGTGTAGAAGATCCTTGCATCACCAGAACTCTTCCCTTCTGGAAGAATACTCTGCCTTAGAGAGCCTTTTGACTTATAGGGCTGTAGACTCCCCTCAACGGATATTGCAGGGCTGTTAGGAGGATCTACCCACTCTCCACCGACATAATAGCCAGCAGAGGCTTGTTGTGTAAAGGAGAGGGTAGAAGTCTTTAATAGTGTTATCAATCCCTATCCTCCTTTAACCGTATTATCTATTGTTGTCCTGTAAGCCACCTTATCTCTCAAACTACCTGTATCAACAAGAGGGGCATCAGGGCCATCTACACCAACACGCTTTCTTGTGTTTTCACTGTTTGGTGTTAGTAAGGATGGGTCTCCAAAGATGTCTTTCTCCATCACAACAACAGACTTCCCTATGTCTTCTAGGAGATTCAGACTACTCTCCCTAGAGAGACTTTTCTTAGCCCAGTCCTTCACAGCCTGCTTGAGCTGTGGGCCACTACCTTGAAGTCTAAATTCTAGTATGGAGAGGATTGGTCTAGGAGGTATAACTACACCTGTTGTCTTAATGGTTGCACCTGTGTGGTGTAGTCTCATTATGCCCGGATAACTCATCTTAGAACCAGTGTGCTGGCCTTGCTCTTGGAAGTGCCCTATCTCTACAGACTCTTTCTCTAAATCTTTAAGTTGTTTTAATAGGTTCTCAAGACCCCTTCCCTTCTTCACCAACTTCGCTGTCAACTGTGGCATCACTGGTGCTCCTCTTTGTACTCTTTCTTTTGAGAGTAGGTTTTGCAGATAGAGCTTCTTCATCTGCTTCTGCAATAGCCTTAAGCTCTTCTTCAGTAATAATTCTTCCCATGTACACCTCTTAGTTTAAGAGAAAGCCATTGTCATCATCTCTTGTAGATGACTTTGGCACAGTGGTAAACTCCCCTTCTTGTAGTGGAGGTAGGTTAGAGTCTGAATTATTCCTAACCCTGTTTATCTCAGTTTTGCTTGTACCTCCAAAGAAATGAAGGACAGGGGTTAGTGTGATAGATGGGTCTCTTAGTAGGTCACTAAGGAGTTGCTTATAGTGTGCCCTTAGTTGACTCCACTTAACCTTAACATCCCCCACCTCTTCGTCTACCTTCTTGCCTAACGTAGAGACAATATAACGAAGAGCCTCTAAAGAAGATGCTGTTATATCATTACTATGTTTGTCTAGGATGTATTGGATGACCACATCATCCAGAATATACGTTGTTTCTGCATCACCTATAGTTAGCCTAACCTGAGCAATAGGGTCATCTGCAGGATCAATTGTTACTGTCATATCACCTCACACGAAGAATTGCTGATTCGGCAACTAGGTTTTGTGTATCTGTGTTATTCTCTACCCACACCTCAAGATAATCATTTTCCTGCAACACCGCTTGCCAAAAGACTGTGGTGTTTTTAGGATCACCTGCTGAAACTTTATTAGTCTCCCCTGAGTTGGAAATGATGCTGCCGTTTAGGGCGAGGTATATCGTTATGTCTTTATTTGAACCACTTGCTGCGGATATTGTTGCAGTAATGTCAATAGGTGAAGTTACACCTCTCTCTGAGAGGGATGTTACCCTCCCTGACGTATCTCCTGAGAAAAGAGCTACCCGCTCTACAACCCAAGTCCCAGCCACCTTTACAGGGGTATTTACTACTGAAATAACTGTCTCTGTGGCATTACTATTTAAGCTCAACATGGCATCTGGTACTGTATTAGAGACACCACTATTATCCCTGAAAGCCCATCTTACGTCAGAAGCTGTGTAGCCAGAGACAGGGACTGTCATGCCACCCAAGTTCAGTGTTGAGTTAGTAATTGTACCAATAGCACCTGCTGGTAGATTTGCAGAAGCTGCTGCAACCTTTACACCAATACCTCCTGCTGGAGAGGAGGTAACTAAGTTATCAAGCTCTATATTAGCACTGACTGCTGTCCCAAAATCAACACCTATGAACGAAGCTGAAGAAGAGACCATCACAAACTTAACTAGAGATATGGTTGTATAAGAAGACCCACTAACAGTTACACCTGTGTATCCATCTAGGGAGTTTGAGTTGTTTATTATGAGTGTACTTATGTCTGTAAACGTGCCGTAACTTAGACAACTTATTGTCTGCACTGTGCTTATGTTTACAAAGGATGTCCCTGGAACTGTATCAGTTATTGTAAAAACTTCACCAGAGGGTACATCAAGATTTATCTCAGACAGGTTAAAGTTAGCGTCACCGCCAATAAAAAGACTTGAGGCTGTTGTTGAGAGTACAGGGCCAAATGGGTTTTGGCCTGTTATTGAAACTCCGTCTGCAATTATTAGTTTATCCGTCAGGGCTACACTTGCGCCAAAGACGTATACCGTGTTTGCTACAAGCTGTCTCTCTCCAGCTGTGGCTGCCGGAAGGTCACTAGCAGCATTAACAATGACTACGTTTGCAGGTGTGGGTGTATGGGCGCCGCCTCCCCCCGCTATCCCTGTTGTAATTGCATTACCTGTTACAATACTCACGTGTTGTAACTCTGTTGGACGAATACACTATATTGGCCAACAACAGTTGCAGGCTCTACCCTCAAGAAGCTCAAGAAGAACTTGTCAATAGGAAATGTAGTTGTACCATTGGTAAGAAGTATTGTTTTTTGTGTGTCTGTAGCTGCATCCACCAAGTTCTCATAGGACGCATCAGGGTGTCCTTTAACAGAGAATGTTAGCGTCCCTGTAGCAGAAGCAACACGTTCAATTGTAACTTGAAAGTGAGTTGCTTGGTTGTCTAAAGGTATAGATATATTTCCATCACCTTGTACGTTAAGAAGGGCTTCCTCTGTTGCTAGTCTAAAACTCGCCACTACTACCTCCTATGATCAGGGAATGAAGGGGCTTGTTACGGCCCCTTCAGTACTACCTATGGTGCATCTCGCAGTGCTTTAATAACTGCTTGTGGACGCTTAACAGCATTCAAGAAGTTAGACTCTGTTTCAATAGTAATCTCAGTGTCCGTACCGTTCTCATACTCAAACATATACTGCTCTTCACCCAACGTGTTAACAAATTGGAATTTGTGAGCAGGACTGTAGTAGGTGAGGAACATGTCAGAAGTACCCATAGGTACAAAGTATGCTTCGTTGGCTGGTATACTCTTCTGAGTAGACCCAGCAGAATCAAGGAAGCTGCCACGATACTCAATAAGACGTAAGCCAGCATGTTCAAACTGACGGAACCTACCACTACCAAGACGGTTACGTTGTGGCTCTGTGTTTGAGCTGTAATATTTATAAGCTTCAGCTACAGAGGCGTGACCAACATAAGAGGAGAAGAACTCAGGGGAACAAAGACCAACAATGTCAGTAATAACTTCACCAGACTGAATGTTGTCTTGCACAGCTGCAATAACACTCTCATTCTTGTCAACTAAATCAGTTCCAGCTGTATCTAAAACAAAGTCAACAGTAGTCTGAGACTGACCCATCTCAGTGTACCAGTTAAGGGATACAGTGCTGTTAGGGGCGTACACGATGCCTTGTAGGGCTTGTGCTCGTGCATACTCCATAGTAGCAGCCCAACTCTTACGCATACGCATCATCTTGCGAGCACGTACCTCATCTTGCATCTCATCTTCATTGACAGAGCCCTTACGTCTGCGACCTTGTACGTCAGCAGGGGTGATAGCATCATCAAAAGGGAAGTGAGGTACAGGTACAGAGTGCAGCTTGCTGTAATCTTCTTTGTTGTACTGAGAACGCTCTCCACGAGGCTTATCTTCAATAAGTACCAGAGAACCAGAAGTCTCATCAAACTCAACAGTGTGTTTAGAAACACCCCGTCCTTCAAACAAACCTAGTTCGTTAATCAGACCCCACTGGTTTGGAATAAGCAGAAGCTCATCAGTGTAGTCGTTAAGAACGAAGGCGTTACCATTAGATCTTGCATTAGGCATTTCTTAATAAACTCCTTTAAAATTGTGTTTCAATGCTGATGTCTTTTGCTTCTAGGCTTGCATAAGCAACACCTAGCTTAGCGGCATTGTTGTAGGTGGCATCAAACAACAGTACGTCATCACCAACAATAAGTGGGCCACGAATCAAGACAAGAACAGTGGTGTCAGTGGCAGCGGCAATCACCAGATCTTCTCCGATGGTTGCACCATCTCCACCAATAAAAATAGCATCCACAACCTTGGAGCCATCAGAAGCAGTTTCCTTTGCTATGATATACTTACCACTTGCTGTGATCTTGCCTAGAGTGGTTCCCATGACATAAGTAGTCTGGACTGCTTGGTTTACAGTGACCTCTTTTCGGCACCAGCCTTGTGGAATCCAAAACTCTTTCTTAACTAGGTCGGAAAGGCGTTTAGGTTCATTTGAAGTAACAGGCATCTATTATTCTCCTTCTTCTTGTGTGTCTACGTTTACGCCCAGTTTAGCCAAAGCCTTCCGAACATTTACTTTAGACTTTTCAATAGCTACTAAGTCTACTTTAGCTTCTCCACCCATACTCTTCTGTACGAACATTTCAGAGTTACTGTCTTCAACAGCCTTATGTGCTTTCTCAATAATAGTTAGCACTTTCAAAGAATCTTCTTCAGACAGTGATTTTAGAATCTTTCCAAAAACCTCTGCTTCTGAATCTTCAATAAAGCTGTAGCCTTTGGCTTTCTCAATAAAGGCCATCTCTACACGCTTATCTTCTTTCTGCTCTAGTGACTTACGAACAGCTGTTTCTGCTTCAAGAGCTTCTTTTAAATCAGCTACAGATTTCAACACCTCTTCCAAGGTTTCTTTCGTTTCTTCTGACATTGTGTCTCCTGTGGAATCTTCAGAGTTTTTCTTTATGGTCTTACTTGCTTCACCCTCTGAAGATACTTCAGAAGATAAACCTTTTTCAAAAGCTGCTTGAGCTTTTAGAATTCTTTTTTGATCATCTAAGTTAAGATTAAAAAAGTCATCACCTTTATGTAGTGACTTCAATAACTCAACACCTTCTAACCTGTTGTCAATTACTTCTTGCATGGACTCACAACAAGAGTAGAGTTCTTCATCCTGCACTTCATAACCCAGTAAGCTAGCTAGTGCGGCTGCATCTCTACTCCACATATCGAAGAACTTGCTTAGGAAGTCTTCCATGCTCAGAGTCACTTGAACGTCTGCTGCTTTAATTATTTTATCCATGTAGTCTAGTTTTGAGATGTCTTTAGTTGCTTTAGTAACTAAGACCTCATACTCATTTGCTGGGCCTCCTACATCTGGCCCTACAAGACTCACCCTAGAGCCACTTGCTTCAAAGTTAAACCTACTAAGCCTACGCTTAGCCTTTACTCCATCACTCATTAGATAGATCCTCTACTCTTGCAACACACTCAACAGAGACGCCAGTGAAGACACCCTTCTCTACTTGAGCCCACATGTCCTCGTCTGGGAAGTGCCACCACTGAAGCCATGCACCTTTCTTAATTGTCCTTCCGTCATCTACAGCAAAGTCTGTAGGGTTTACAAAAGATTGCTCAACTAGAGCCTTCTCTTTAGAGACATCTACCTGATGAAACATACTAGCTTTCATGCAGTGTGTGTTGTAGGAGATACATCCCTTCTCAACTTCAGCCTCTGAATAAACATCTCCGTGAGCGTCTACTTCGTCAGGAGAGAGAACAACAAAGAGTGCGCGTCTTTGGGCTGAATCTTTACTTTTGATAACGTCAACATTCTCTTTTATATTCTTCGTTGAAGCAAAGTGCTTCTCTAGGAAGTCATAACACTTCCTAAGAACCTCATTTTCTGTCATGCCCTTTCCCCAGTTGTTTTCCTTGTATGCTATGGAAGCCATTTATAGGCGCTTACGTTGTACCAGCTAGCACCTAGCTCTACGTTGTCACCTTCAGAGTAACTAACCTCAACCAACAATCCGAAAGTTCTAAGACTGTATGCACTAACATCTTCAGTTAAGAGGTATGCACCTATCTCTCCTCGTTTGATGTTTATGTCCCTGATTATCTGCAGCATGTCATCCTGAGTGATATGAATACGGAATGGGATTCTGTCTTGCCAGAGTGTATTCGAGCTATAGCCACCTGTTGCCTTGACAGTAGAGTACTTAATGCCTCCGATGTACGTCATAGCAAAGGGTCTACCAAACTTATCTGTATGGGCTACTTCATACAAGTACCCTGGCCTACTATCAAACAAGACAACAGTGACCTGTACATCTTCACCCTGTCCGTCATCCAAGTTCAGCGCGAAATAGACTTGCCCAACAGGAACATCTATACCATCACCAGCACACTGACAATGCTCTATCATGTTGTAGGCAATGAACGTAGGGACAGCAACCTCAGCCTGTAGCATTAGCTCTTCGCCTTGCTCTTGCCACAGCGGAACAGGGTTAGAGTATTTAATACTCCATGCTATATGTTTATTGTATTGAGAGTGTGGTGAGTCATTTGCATTAATGTAAGCACCACCAGTGATACCTTTACCTTGAATAACAGTCTGGTTGGTGTTACTGTAGTTACTACCAAGCTGCCAGTAAGCAGGCTTTGGTATCTGTAGTGATGTTGGTGGGTTGAATGTTGTGGGAGCGCCAATTATATTGGCCCCCATCCATCGTGCTGAAAAACTCCACGAGTCTTTTGGTGCATTGAACTGTGTATAAGCTTGCTGTTCAATGTTTGTGATGCTTCCTGGGGAGGCTATAGGTTGCCACCCAGCTGACACAGTTTTAGAGAACAGCACACAACAGAAGAAGAGTGTAGAGAGTACTTTAAGATGTTTCACTTATTCTATGCCCTTATAAAGTCTTGTTTTATTATAACTCTGTTATCAGCTAGTGGGCCTTCCAGATATTTACTCCAACCTTTAGATGGAGCAAGAAAGCCAAGCTTTGCCTTATATATTTCCCCTACTTGTAGCTTGTCAGCTGTTGTACCAAAATCAGTAACAGCCAACCTCACTACCACAGTTGGATCAATGTAGACCACTTCTCCAAGAGTTAGCTTCTTCTCTACGATTGCATCTTCGTCTAAATCAGTTGCATCCACTTTTATGAAGTAGGCTACTTCTGTTATGTCTCCTGCAAGAACACCTCTATCTGAGAGGAATGTGGATACATCAATAGTGATGCTCTCGGCAGCTTCAAACTCTATGTTCATATTATTCCCTTATAAAGGTTGAAGGAGGTTAAACCCTAGTGGCACTTCACAGTTGTAAATAAAGGCTTACTTATAATGTAAGTTGATTTCTGAATAAGAGGTACAAACACCCCAACAACACCACTTGATCTGATTATAGTGTTACTAAGAGTCTCTCCAACATTACCAACAGAGGAAAGTAGACCATACACCACACTACTTGTGTTACCTGTAACCTCTGAAATATAGCCTGTGTTACTTATGACACCAGAACCACTGAGTGGTGTTGCGTCAAGAGTTTCTGTGAGGCTTCCAGAAGTACCTAGAACACCAGAAGCAGAGCTAGCACTGCCTGTGAGTGTCTCTGCTATTACGCCAGCTGTTGAGAGGGTGCCTACTGAGTCTTGTGAAGTACTAGAGAGTACTTTTGAGAGAGACCCTACATTCTTAAGACTACCAGTACCTGCATTAGTACTACCACCTAAGACCTCTGAGAGAGAGGCTATGGCCCCTAATTTACCACTTGCTGTACTTGTTGTTGTTGAAGTGGTGGAGTCTAAGGAACCAAGTACCTCAGTGGGCAGCAAAAAGATTGTCTTCTTTTTCTTTAAAACCTGGTACGGTGCATCTGACAGACAAACTGATTCGTCATCGTCTAGCGCACGGTTGAGTATGTGGAAGAATTTTACTGCGTGTGTGCCTTCGCAGCTGATACGCTTTCTTGTGTCTGTTGTCAAAGGTGGGCCGAACCATGCTTTTGCAGCAGTTAGCTGAGAATTCCTATGGTAGTGAACTGCATCAGTTGTCACGTTATTTGAGTCGTAACTTATACAGATTATGCCTTTTTCTACGGTGGGGATCGTATCGTCTATTGCGTATGACCCATTCCCATTTGCTACCCAAATCCACCTATTTGTCGGGTGTTTATCTTTACAGAATGCGACCATCTGGCGATCTTCTACAGTCGGCGAATGCCCGTATCCAATTTTAGACCAATCAGCTGTAAGCGTATCTTCTCTTGCATCAAATATAATCGTCCCTGCCTGCGTATCTAGCTCAGCGTTATACCCGACATCATCAAAATGAATATACTCCCCGTAATCCACTCGGTTCCTGTATTTAATACCACTAACTAGATCAACTTCGTCTGTAACAACACACGCAACGAGACTATCAGCAAACTGATTGCTGTAGTCTATTGTCTGACGTGATGTAGGCTTACGCTGCCAGAACTCTTTTTCTCGTGGGATTAAGAGAGCCATTACACGTCTGCTGTGTACATACCGAGCATTGACGCGCTTGCTGTAATATTCTGATCAATAGCTTTCAGCTTGATGCGACCCTTTCTCCCCAAGCCGTGAATTATCTCTGTGTGCTTCCCTGCGCCAGCGATTGTCGCCCTGCCTACAAGTCTAGGCTCAGCGTACCCTGTGTCGTCATGCTGCTTTGCTTCGTGCCAAATCTGGCAAGCTCCGGCTGCTGCAAACACAGTTACATCAATTTCGATTGATGCAGAAGAACAACCGTCAAGATTTTCTCCTGCTAGTGTGTTGTAGTCCGTCTGTGCTCCGGCACTAAATCCGCCAGAAGCGATAGCCGCGCTGGCTTGCGCTGTAAATGCTGGTGTTAGAAACCTATCGAATCCTCTGGACATTATGCAGTACCTCTAATTTTTTGAACGTCAGCAACTTCGACACGAATGTTTAGCTCTTGAGCGCGGCTCTCAGTCGTGTCGCCCAGCGCCAGAATCGTTGCCTTGTTTGTTGCGTCAAAATTAGCCAGTGCGGTATCATCCACCAGCCCATCCAGAATATTACCCAATACAGCTAGCACCGTAGGGTCAGTAATATCAAACTGATCAAACTCCTCCAGCGCGTCACGAGCAATCTCTGCTGCATCACTGGTAGATCTTTTTAGATCAAGCCACTGGCCACCCAGCAGCATGTATCTTCGAATGCTGTAGCATTGGATTGGTTGTAATATTGCAATCACTGGGTCATTCAGCAGTGTTGCTGCGTCCACGTCACTCAACCCGCTGTACGCTGGTAGTGCTAGCTCGTTACTCAATATGCTCATCAATAACCCCTGTAGCAGTCTGTTAGTCAACCTGTGCATCACTTACTAAAGCAACCCACCAATCTTTTGTAACCTCTTCCATCTCTTCCCAACACCTTGGGAAGTATTTCTGCATCTGATTGAGAGGGTCTTGGTAGAGTGTTTCATACAGTTCTCGTGCCTTATCTTCTAAGGCACTTTCATCTGAAAGCATAGGATAACCTCTTACGGATTCCCAGCTGTAAGGACAAGAGAAGTAACAGACACATTTAGACCAACACTGAAGGTTGTAGTGTTGAGGTTTAAGTCAGATCCAGATGTACCAACATCTCCGTCTACAACAGCAGCTCCTGTACTATCTGTAAGCCGGAACCATGTAGCTGTGCCAGCAGCATCTGCACTGGTGTCATCAGAGATGGCGTTAGCTGTCATTGCCCCAGAGGAGGCTGCTGGGAAGGATGGGTCACTCATTGTAAGCTCTGCGAGCAAAGTAGTTGCAGTGCCACCTGTTGCTGGGCGTGTACCATCATAGATACGTAAAAGACCTGCACCTGCACCACCATCAATAAGTGTTGTAACTTCGTCTAGGCGACTATTCCGTAGTGCTACTATAAAACCAAGAGCCATGCTGTTATACCTTTATTTTGTAGGGTTAGTTTTCTTTATTACTAATTGAGTTATCATCGCCTTCAGAAGAAGACTCTCCAACACCATCGTTTAAGCCAGAGGCCATACCGTCTCCACTCCTGCTAACCATAGCTACTACAGGTAGGAGTGTTGTATCTGACTCTTTTAGTGGTGGAAGGTCTAAAAATTTACATCGGATTGTGTCCTCTATATCCTCTGTAGGGCGTAATAAGTTTGTAGCTGCTACCCTCTGGAGTGACTTGGACAGTGTATCAATATCCCTGTCTTCAAGATCCCCAAATTCAAACCTGCAAGCCTTCCTTGGGTCAAAGTCCCAACCATTCAACTCATAAGTTTGACGTATTAAGTCGTGGTTTAGTGTACGTTGAATATTCTTAAGGTGGTGCTCAATGCCCATTGCTAACAAGCTATTCTTATTCTCTGCAAGAGCGAATGACCCATGCTGGTCACTTCCCAGCTTAAGAACGTCAGCAAGGAATGTCATCAATATTTTGGTGTCATGCCTCTTTACAATTTCAGAACTGTCGTATTGCTTACCGCCGCCCTCGATTCCCTTAAGATCAAAAGTAAACAAAGGCTTCCCTTTGTCATCATAGGCTATAGGGATGATGCCGTAGCTCTGCTCTCCTACGTGGAGGTTAGCAGCTTGAGTTTTTAACTCTTGTACTACAGAGGCTTCTGGGCTTGTATGGTCTGCTGAGGCTTTAGCAAGATATGCTACGTCAACTCCTATAAGAGGTGTTCCTCCGAAGTCTTTTGAAACACCAATAGTTTCTAACTCTTCGATTAAACTTCTATACTTCCAAGAAACATAGCAACTCTTAAGAGGACTTACACCTTCTGGGTTGTCTCTCTTAGGAGCATTCCTGAACAGCATAAACTTCTTACGAGGAACCTCACCTGTACCTACTGTTGTCCTGAAGTCTGAAGGTATTCTATTTGTGTCTTGCTTTAAGCCTGCAAGTGTCCCTGACTGCTTATCAAAGATCCACTTACTCACAGTGTCCTGAGAGATGGTTCTAAAATCTTTCCACCCAACAAAATCACCTACTGGCGTACCTACAAATTTCTCATACAGCTTCTCAGGTGTATGGAACCCATAAGTAAGATAAGAGAGTGTCTCCCCTATATACTCTTCCCAAGGTCTCTCCATCGTAAGCATGTTGTAGTTAAGTTGTTCTGCCCTAGTTTGCTCCTCTTCTGAAGCATCTTTTGGTACAACAACCTCCCATGCAACCCTGCTTATCATCACCTCTATTATGTTCAATGCAGCAGCTATGTTAGCATCTAGCAGCATAGTCTTGTATATAGCTGTTGAACGGGGGAAGCGTAGCTCTGTTCGTGCCTCCTCTAAGATGTACCCTTGCACTGTAGACAGTGATGGTGCAGAGTAAGCGCCTACCCGCATACGCTGTGTTGCTGGGTTGAGGTTTGTAGTAGTTCTTATGTTGGTGTTCTTTTGCTTGCGTACCCGAGCCGTCCGAGGCACCCTGCTTCTCTTCTTTGACAAAGTGCCTCCTATCTTCTTATTGGGTTGATGTCGTGTATTGCTTGTTTCCCGCTTGTGGAAGTAATATCTCTAGTGCAAGCAGATAAATTAAACTTAGGTATAACCTTCTCTTTGCAAAGATAGTTAAATGCAGATGCTACGCTGTCAGGCCAATCATCTTTCCTAGTAGTGGAAGAGCGTTCCTCGCTAAAGGATTCGTTCTCCTTGTACCACTGATCTAGTGTAGCTTTATTTGGGAAACTGCTTTCGACTATCCTAACCAAGCCATTCTCACAAGCAGATGCAAAGGGGTGATACTTCGTAACCTTTGTCTTAGTGATAGCCATAGGGTCTTTCTTTACAACAAAACCTTCTGCTAGTAGCTTCATAGAAGAGGCTTGAAATTCTGAAATACCTGCACTACCAGGGTCACATGCGAGGACAACTATACAATCAGAACCATCTGATCTTGACTGCCTCTCAATAACCTTGTCCCTCTCACCACACCTTTTCCTAAAGCGACCTATGATCTCACTATCAAGATCTGAGCCTTCAGTAATGTAGTTACCTGTAATGTAGTAAAACCCATCCTTACACTTACTAAGCTTTGTTGAGGCTGTGTAGTCTGGGTATCTGTCCTTCTCACTTGGCTCTTTTGCAGCCTTGTCCCATGCTCTCACAGTTAGACATCCAAGAGGCACCTTATCCACCTTTACAAGCCAATCTCTCTCAAAGTAGTTGGAACCTTTAGGTCTTGCATACCAATTACCGTCCAACAGCCTTGCTCTCTCAATATTAGGGAGAGACTGAAGCTCTGCAAGGTAGTTTGGGTTAGCTTCTATTAGCGCGGGGTTATCAAAGATTGTTGCACCAATAAATGTAAAACTTTTAGGTGGGACTAATATCTTTGTTCCTGCATCTCTGTTGTTAACATAACAACTATTAGGAAACTCCTCTATAAGCTGCTCTCGAGTATTCCTGAATACAGGATCACCATCAATAACAACAAAATACCTTATCTGTCCACACTTCTTAGGGTCTGGGTAGCCCTCATCATCCAAGTACCACTCAACCCAGTTAAGAACCCAACTCGCTTATATTCAAGAACAGACGCAAACTGTTCCCCGCCTTCTAAGGCTGCTGCATATCTCTATGCAGACTAGATCATATCACCACCTTTGCCTAAGCACTAAGGTGTCTACTGTTTCGACCAGCATTAGCTTCTGGCCTACGTCCTATGGACTGATCGTTGCACAACTTTAAAAATGAAAGCCTTCAGAGAGTCTCTTATAAGAGACTCTGTTTTTGATATTACCTATCTTCTTCTTTGACACGCCTGTTAGGTCAGAAATACCTTTATAAGGAACATTCTGTTCTAGCAGCTTGCAAATCCGCACAACCACTTCACCCTGTATTGAGGCTGATTTTGTTGGCCTGTTGCTCCAGTCATACTCTTCCCTTACATCCTCGTAAGAGGGTTCAAAGAGTATTTGCTTAACACCCCCTAAAGGTATGTCTAGGGAGGTAGCTATATCTTTAGCTCTCCAACCATCCATTGTGTAAGCTATGACCGTGTGGGCTACTCGGCAAGAGTGTTCCCGCCTACTTCCCACAAGTTTGCCTTCCAGTGAGTGAAGATTGTTTTCTAAATAGGTACACCATTCTAGGTTTTTTACAGCATTGTTCAACCTGTCTTTGTCAAGATGGTTTACGCAAGGCTTCTCTTCTAGGTTTGGTATGAAGGTTTGAGCAACAAGTCTGTGTATGAGGTGCTGGGTCTTCACTGAATCTTTATGTAGTGAAATAACTTTATAGCCAGAACTGTTTGCAGAAAGTCTTCTAAACCTTCCAGCCATGTGGCTATATACATCACCTTCTCTTGTTATACTATAAAAACCTTCAAAATCTTTTATTGCTTTCATCTCAACTACTACTCTTCGTTGATAAAATCGCTCAGGATTACCCTCGCTATTGCGATAGGGCTTCCCCTGAATTAAGTAAATTTTCGACTATGATTTCTCACAGAAGCGACTAAAATTAATCGGGGTCAGGGTTCATACTGCCCATTGTAAAGGAACTACCTTCTGCCTTAGATCGGAGTCTTGAGAGTAGGTAGGTGAATTGGCCTTTAGTGAAATGTGTCAACTCATCCCAGAATATTGCGGAATACTGTAACCCTTGGTGGTCTATCTTATTCTTCTCGTGCTCTAGGTGGCCGTACTTAGCAAGAGCGCCAGAGGGGAACTTCAACGTGTGATCTTTCTCTCTAACCTTAGGTCGCCACGGTAAGTACATCTCCTTACCTTCTTCCCAAAGACCACCAGCACCATCTAGCTGAGTTGTAGTTCTTCTGAAGTAGATAGCTCTGAAATTTGGATCAGAGATATATCTCAAGAGTCGCATAAGGAGTGTGTAACTCTTTGCACTACCTGCGGCACCTCCTACAAAGATAACGTCTGCCTCTACATTTAACATTAACTCTTGCTTGCCTTTCTGAGGAGCAAGTATTACATCTTCTTCCATCTAACCTCCTAAGTTACTGCCCTAAGAGAGATTACTGGAGGCTTTTGCTCTGAAGGCTCTTCATCCATAACACCGTTTTTCTTTAAAGCAGCCTCTCTCTCTTCTACAACAACAATATTGTACGTCACATCAAGAATCTTTACTGCAGCCTTAAGCTGATTACCCTCATCCTCACTTGTACGGAGTATTGAGAGAAGTTTAACTAGAGCTTCGTTTGAGTTCTTCTTAAATGCGTCTTTGATCGCTTTGTTAGACGGTATGGCTGCTTTAGCACCCTTTGGTCTTCCTCTTGGATTACCAGATTTACCTTTCTCCCACGACATAAAAACCTCCAACACAAACCAAGAAAGGAACACATCTCAGAGAGAGGTTCCTTTGATCTGTCTGTTATAAAAAGCAGGGAATATTGTTATTCTTGTATCCCTGCGAAACACCTACAAACTCTCCTGTTAGTTGGGAGATACTGGAGACAACCTTGGGAAGGTCTTCCATGAATGTCTGTAGATGGGTTGAGTAGGAACACAAACAAAGGCTGGATACCTCTTCAATATAAGCCTGTAGCTCTTTGTGCTGATTTAGGAGATGTCATCCTTACAAACCACTCTATGTGTTTTACCACCCTACTCAGTAATAGTTTACAGCATGTTTTGAATTTTACTAGAACCGTATCTGCAATTATGTCCAATAAAGGTTAAAATAGTGGTTATCTAGTGTGTTTTTGTTCTTATGGCTAACCTTTTTATAGGTGTTTGGCTTTTTGTTCTCCACCCACACAGAGGCCACTATCTTGTGAACATAGAGTCTGTCTGTCTTTATTCTGTAGTACCTATTGATGATGTTTTTTACTGCTGCCCTATACTTAGTAAACTCTACTCCTCTATACGTTATTTTACATTTTAGGAGTGGTGTCCCATAGTTTGTGATATATAGATTCTTTGAGTAGTGTTTGAAATCTTCACCGTCTTCAAGAGAATACTCATCATCAAACCAGCCAGTGTCGAAGAATGCCTCTTTTATAAAGAGTTCCTTAATAGGTTTTAGATCTATATTTTTCTCTCTTATTCTTGAGTAGCACCAAGTCAACCCAACACCCGCAGAGAGAAAGAGACTCTTAAGAGCTTTGTGGTCACTCCTTGCAGCATAAAGAAGAAGTGAGTCTGAACTCTCGAATATTGCCCTAGCTGACGCCAGATTAGGCCAGCCACACTCCGTACTCTGTTCACTCATACTCAACCCTACATGGAGGTGTTACGCCTGTTAGAGCGGCTTTAAGTGTAAAGGGGTGGTCCCCTTCGTATGTGTAAACCTCGCACCCTCTGAAAAAACAACGGTAACATAAGCCCTCTGTTAAAGAGTCTATTGTCTCTGTTGCCTCTTCTATCTGTTTATTACATGCCTTACATCTCATATTGTCCTCTTGTTTATTTTTATTGTTATTAGTGGAGTCATAAAGAAAAAGGCAGGATGTCGTCTTTCACTCTACTGCCCCTCTCTCCATCCGCAGTATCACTAAAGTAATCTAGTGCTCTTTGTATGTTTGGGTTGTCGAATATCTGTTGATCGTACGCTATTGCCCCTATCACTTGATATGCTTCAGCAGCAGCACCTCTGCTAAAGTCTTCAGCCTCAACTACAGCGTTATTGCGCTCAACCTTTAGCTGACTAATAGCTGCAAGCAAAGAGGCGCTAGTCAGCCTTTTAGGCACTAACTCTGTGGGAAGTCTTCGAGCTATTTGGTCTAAACTTATCATTTACTTTCTCCGGAGTTAGAAGTTTTTTTTTTTTAAATCTACCTCATTCAACCCGCTTATCGCGTTAACGATCTCGGAGTCATAAAGCCGGATGTCTTCCGCTGCTAATTTCTTGCAAATCAATCTAATCAGTTCTTCTCCATCTACCATACTAAGCCTCACAATTAAAATATAACATAGCACTGAAAACCTGACTTCGCTGGCGCTTGCCGTTTAGCACAATAATTAGTGTGATTAGTCCCCTTGCCATAACGCGTTCGGGTTCCACAGGGATGCTGCTATGAGCTTGTTGACAAACTTAAGAGCACCATCAAAACTTCCCCATCCATTATCAGGCTCCATTTCTCTTAATTTTCCAGCGTTATCTTCCATATGCTCCCTCAACTCTCTAAGCACTGGCACTGCTTCCTCTCCAGATAACCCGTAATGCTCTCTAATTCCTTTATCTGGGTAGCAGTCGTACCACATTTCAGAAACATTATATGTGTAGTTAAAATCTTCACTTCCTATATCCATATCATAGCTCATAAAACCTCCTACATCTTCACGTTAAAAATACTTTACAACTACAAGATTTACACATTTTAATATTTCTACTACTCTCAAGACTCAAACCCTTCACTTTCCCAGGTTTGCGCATTTCGTTTTTACTTTGCACCATTAAACATTTATAGCATATATATAACTTTTCAATCATGCCCTCCACCCGTCCATAACGACTGTAGCTTGCCTTTAAGTTAAGTGAGTTTTCATAGTAGCTGTTTAAGTATACTACGAGTATAGCAGGTACTAGCACTCTCTAAAAGGCTTCTTTCTTGATTATTTTGTAACTTACTGAACATAGTTGGGCTTTAGGGTGCTAGTGTTTTTAAAAACATAGTGTAAACTATTACTGAGTGGGTAGAAATACTCTCTTCTTTGTAAGAAGTGTATCCTTCTATAAAATGATAACCCTTTGGGTGGGTTAAGATACGAAGTAGCCTAGTAAGTAGTTAAGCACTTCTCCAGCTTATAGTAGAAGATAAGAGGGAGTGAGGCGGGGGTGCCGACAGAGGGTTATGCTCTCTGTTCCCTGACAGCCAAGAAGAGATGGTGTAAGAGTGTCCTGAACCTATCATGGATGCTCTTCTAAACGTGAGCTATGGTGTGAATGTGTCTGGATAAGACATGTTCTTATAAGAGGGTAATCCTCTTTGCCTGTTCCCCTTGGGGAGGACGGAGACTAACTCTAAAACTAGCACGATAAGTTAACTACTCTACTATCAATAGGGAATACAGAATTACATTAAGTGATTCTAATAAGTGTTACATACTTCTTTATGTTGTGTATTATTGGTTAGTTGATGATACACTTCTTATTATGTATTACTTAGTAATGATAAGGGATGCACTATAGCCTACACTGAGCCTATAGGACACCTTATATCTTAATTGATACTGTGGGTGAAAGGAAAGTAGAGCACTAAACAGCTTGCTATGTGTAAACTCTCTTGCTATAATACTGGTATTGATTTTAGACAACCAAAAAGCAATTTAAGCTTCGTAGAGCGAATCCGAATTAAATTGATTATTATATGCCGGAGGAGGCAAAAAAATGTTGACCGTAGCAATCTTAATAAATGGACAACCGATTATGGCTAGAAGCGCCGTAAACACGGGGAAAAAACTTGGTAATGGATGCACAGTTTACTCTGTTGATGACGGTAGAAAAGTACACCATCACGAAGATAGTGGCGTGGTTAAACTTGCCCAAGAACTACTAAAAACAATTAAAGAGCAAGGCACCTAACGTTGTTTTTAACTATAAAGAAGGGCTAAATTATGACTGAGTTAAGCAAGCTAAGTAACTATTACGACAATTTGGAATTGAAAGAGGAAGACGGAACCTACTATTTGGGCACGCCTTCATACGACAGGACGCACTGGCAGAAAATACCAGAATATTTATATTTGGCTATAGTGAAGTTTGAAAACGATAGCGAATATACCGACACATAACGTAAGGCTAATGTGCGCAGCTTGTCTGCGTCACAATTAAGCTTCTTGTTAGAAATAATTTTAATGGAGATAGTTTTATGAGTGAAGAAAAGATGTACTGGTACGACCCCTACACAGGTTACATAGTCCCTGATCAACAGAGACAAGAGAGGGCCGCTGGAACCAGCCCTCTAGCCACCCCTGCAATTATTCAGAGAGCTTTAGAGTATGAACACCTAACAGCCCCTGAAATTTTCATTAGACTGAAGGCATCTCTTAACGAGACAATACCTTTGATTGGTAAGGACACATTCCAAGACATCATGCAAGGGCTGCGTCCCTGTAAGCGTAAAAGTATTTAAGTGTTTCTGGTATAGGGTGTATTTGGTTTACCTCTTCAAATATTTTTTGGTAGTTGGCTAAACCATCTCTGACATGATCGTTTAACCCTTCGTGCCATGCACTCCCTAGTTGATCCCACTTTGAATCAACTAGGTTCACTTCTTTACAAGAAAATGCAGAAGCACTACTAGCGATCTCGTAGTGGAATGTGTCTTGTATTTTCTTGAACAAGATTTCAGTAGCCATGTTTAGAACCTCCTAGGTTCTTGGTTTTCTAAGTTAGTATTTCAATGTAAACGGAGAGAAGTACATGCTAATAAACGAACTTTTTGAAAAACTCCAAATTATAGACATACATCTAAGCTCTGACCTAAAAACTCGGCTTTATGGACAAATTATTTGTCTTGCAGAGTTTGAACTTGCTCTTTCAAAGAAAGGATTTCAGAGTGCAAAGATGAAAGAGTACGAATTAACCCTTCTGCTAGATTCTTCTCGTACTCAGTAGTTTCTGCTGCTGTCTGGATGGAAGATAGTTTGCTAATACCTTCTGCAAATAGTTGGTTAGGTGACATATTTAGAACCTCCTCGGTTCTTAGTTATTAAGGTTAATCGTATATTATAAGGGAATAGTTTTATGTGTATAGAAGATACGGCACAGGAGAAAACTGCCCAGGTGCTTGAGCAGTTCCTAAACAGCAGTTTACTCACTTGTTGTGGTAAGACTGGCAGCGAGTTCATAAGCAATCATCTCGATTTGCTCTTTACTCTCAGTGGGACTAAGTTCCTTGTCGATTTTACAGACGGGGCATTTAAAGTGGAGCCGCAGACCGTTTGAGTTGTATATAGTCAGTGCGCCACTCTTACAACCTTCTGTTAGGCAGAAGCCTTTATCCTAGTGGTTACTGACTAGATTTACTGAGGACATGAGAACCTCCTAGGTTCTTGGTTACTGTTTATAATAATTTTAAATTAGAAGGATGTATAAAATGGCTACAATTACTTTAGTTTACCCAGATGTAGAGCACTTAAAGTTATACCCTAAAGCTATCTTTAAGTGTTATCCGAGTGCTGTAGATTATGCGCAGAGAAACAAGAAAGGCACTTCTCATACATTGTATGAAATACAAGAAGTGCCTACAGACTACTTTAGTTTGAAACGATCTGATTTGGGGGACAAGAAATGTGAATCAGTGTCTGGCATGACTTACAACTAACTAATTCGTACATTCCACTAGCACCAACTGTATGAGGGTCTAGTGTAGTATTGAACCCATTAGCCTCAAGACAATGAGGACACTTAGGATAATATCCTATCTGAGATTGAACGCCTTCCATTTTTAACTCCTTAATTGGTGCATTGGTTGGTTTGGTTATTATTTATAACACCGGATTCAGCTGCGCGCCCAGCGCGTCCGCTGGAATTAATTGTTAGATTGCAGTAACTACGGAGTGCATACCATGATTGGTTGGCTATATAGGATAGTTGTTGGGAATTTTTCAGATCATGAGCACAAGTGGATAATAATTAACAAGGTAACTATACAATCTTCAGACGGTAACGAATATATTGAATATCATCTGCAGTGCGAAATTTGTGGAAACGTAAAAAGTAAAGATCTCGCGTAGCAATATAACGCCTGCATAACCAGCGGCGCTCTGCGCCGTCTGAGTTAATGCAATTGTTAGGTGCAAGTTCAGACAGGAGGATTTATGGTTGAGATACATTGGTTTTGGGTTGGGATAGTTTTTGTTGTTGGCCTGACTGCTGGTCGCTACCAAGAAAAGTGGGTACAGAAGCAACTAAGCCCAAAATACCCGCAACAATGAGTGCTGCCACAACAGGGTGTTCGGTAATTTTTAATACCACCTTACTTATTGGTGTTTTTGGAGGATGGAGAAGTAAGTCACCTTTCTCGGTGACATATACATCAACGACAGACCATGAAGGTATTCCATCTGCCCCTACCTCTAAACCGCAATCAGGTGTATTTGCAGATGCAATTAAATCTTCAGACTCTAGTCGCAAATAAGAGGATATAAAATACTTACTACGGATGTCGTAGTTAGAGGTTACGTTATTTATATTAACGTAGGGTGTGCTTATGTTTTTTAATTCTCTAAGTATATCTAGTGCAAAAGCGTCCACAGTGTTTCCTTACTCTAGTATTGAGGCACCTAACGCCTGCATAACCTGCGGCGCATAGCGCCGTCTGAGTTGATGCACTTGTTATATTTGTATGTAAGGGGTTAGCAGATGTCTCAAGAGCCAAGCCAAAGTGATACCAACAACACTAAGGAAGATAATACCTATTGGTTTTTGATACCAGTGACTTTGTTTATCGCTGCTCTTATTGGCTTTATTTAGTGAAGTTTGAAGAAGATTTACAGCTTCTTGTGCTTTAGGGGGACAGCCGTTGACATGGTTGATAGTTTGAGACTTAAAATTTAGAAAGTAGGTTAAGAGTTCTGTTTTATCTGCTTCAGGTAAATTAGTATCAAAAGCCTTTGATAAATTTTCCTTGTAGGTGTTCATAGAGTCGTCTGTTTTTATCATTAGATGAATACCTCAAATACTTACAAGACTTAAGAATATAACACTGGACTATACAGACTACGCAAGGTCGTAGGAGTAAAATCAATGGCTTATAGGGTAACAGCAAAAAGGAAGAAGATCTGGTCTCAACGTGCCAACATCAAAAAAGCGATGCTGAGAATGGAAACGGCTGCACTAGAATCTGGGAAAGTTGACACATCTCTGAGAATAACAGTTGAGCGCATCGGTACAGGAGAGACGGCCATTTTTGAATGCTCGGAGGGCGACAGGATTGACAACTACTGCGTATATTGCAACGGCAAATATCAAGGTGTCCAGAGCATTACGACAATCACGAACAATCTAAGAAAGGCGCTACCGTCTTTTGGTGTCGCGTAAACTAAAGGAGTACTATGGGAACTAATATTGAACTTCAGCCTACATCTCAAAACATCTGGGAGCAGAAATATAAACTGTATGACAATGAAGGAGGAGAGGTTGATAAAACTGTTGAAGACTCTTTCAAAAGAGTAGCAAAAAGTCTCTCTGCTTGTGAAGAAGATTCTGCTCACTGGTACAAAGAATTTCTCTGGGCTTTAAAGAGCGGGGCTACACCAGCGGGAAGGATACTAGCGAACGCTGGAGCAGAGGAGTATAAGCCTTCTGCAAGCTTGGTAAATTGTACTACTGGAAAAATCGTGGAAGATTCTGTGGAAGGAATCATGCAATCAAACAGTCAAGCCGCTATAACACTCTCTTCTGGAGCAGGCATTGGCTATGAGATGTCTACGATTAGGCCAAGTGGTGCTTTAGTCTCTGGAGTAGGTGCTTACACAACAGGCCCCCTACCTTTTATGGACATCTTTGATAAGATGTGCTTCACTATCAGCTCTGCTGGGGGAAGACGTGGTGCGCAGATTGCGACATTTGCAATATGGCATCCTGATGTCGAAGCATTCATTACTGCTAAGAAAGAGACTGGAAGGTTTAGACAATTCAACCTCTCTGTCTTGATTACAGATGACTTCATTGAGGCAGTGAAAGAGGATAAAGATTGGAAGCTGTTCTTCCCTGCATCTAAAGCAGAGAAGGGCGACAAGAGTTTAGAGTTTGTATGGAAAGATATGTTCTGGGAGGAAACCTATTGTGGGGAAGCAGGTTATACAGTAAAGGATAACAAGATCCTCTGCAAGGTTTATAAGACTGTGAGAGCAAAAGACATTTGGGAAACATTAATGCGTACTGCATATGATTATGCAGAACCTGGGTTCCTTCTTATAGATAAAGCCAACAGAGAGAACAACAATTACTTCTGCGAAAGGCTTCGGGCGTGTAATCCATGTGTGACAGCAGATACTTGGGTGCAAACAAATAAAGGAGCTAGACAAGTTAGTGATTTAATTGGTAAACCTTTTATTGCACAAGTTGATGGGGTATCTTATGCTTCAGGAAAAGAAGGTTTCTTTAAGACTACAACAAAAGCTGTTGTAAACTTACAGACAAAAGAAGGTTATAAGTTACGCCTGACACCAAACCATCGTGTCAGGCGTAGGGTGGGTTCTAGTCGTTATGACACTGAAACAGAGTGGTGTGAGGCCTCTAATCTGAAAGTTGGTGATTGTGTTTTACTTAATAAGCACAAAGAGCAGGAACAATGGCAAGGTGAGTACACTGAAGAACAAGGTTATTTACTAGGCCTGCTGATAGGAGACGGGACTTTGAAGCAGGATGCAGCTGTTCTCTCTGTGTGGAAGCAAGTTGCAACAGCTAATGATGGTGTTAATGCTGTGATGGTTGAAGCGTTGAGAGCAGCAAAGACACTGCCTCACAGGAGTGACTTTAAAGGTTGGTCAGAGGTTACAGGACGTAATGAATATCGCTTAAGTCTTTCAGCTATTTATAAACTTGCGCGGGAAGTTGGTATGCAAGCTGGAGATAAAGTTATCTCTCCTAAGATTGAAAAAGCCTCTAGTGAATTCTATAAGGGTTTTTTACGAGGCTTTTTTGACACTGATGGCTCTGTACAAGGTACACAGGAAAAAGGCGTAAGTGTGCGTCTATCTCAATCGGACTTACCTAGGCTTGAAGCGGTGCAACGTATGTTATTACGTCTAGGCATTGTATCAACTATCTATAAAAATCGCCGTCCAGCAGGTACAAGGATGTTACCTAACGGAAGAGGTGGAGTAAGTGAGTATAAGACTAAAGCAAATCACGAGCTAGTTGTTAGTGGTGAAAATTTAACACAGTTCAAGGACAAGGTTGGTTTTATAGATACAAGAAAAGCCACACGCCTACAGCAAGCTCTGGCAAGCTATAAACGTAAACTAAATCGTGAATGTTTCTTTGCCAGAGTAGAAGAGGTTACAGAAGAGGGTGTTGAGGCTGTGTATGATGTTCAGATAACAGGAATAAACACCTTTGATGCAAATGGACTACATGCACATAACTGTGGTGAACAAATTCTCCCCCCACACGGGAGCTGCCTACTTGGATCAATAAATCTGACTAAGTTTGTACTAAACCCCTTCACTGAAGAAGCTTCTTTTGACTGGGACACATACAACAAAGTAATAGCCATCTTTACTCGTATGCTAGATAATGTGGTAGAACTTAATGGCCTTCCACTAGAAGAACAAAGAGCAGAGATATTATCTAAGCGTAGACATGGTATGGGGTATCTAGGCTTAGGCTCTTGTCTCTCTCTACTAGGTATAAACTATGGCTCTGAGGAGGCCATATCCTTCACAGGAGAGGTTACTAAGGTGTTAGCACTGGGTAGCTATAGGGAAGGCGTAAAACTCGCTAAGGCGAAGGGTATGGCCCCTTTATTGGCTGAGAGTGATAACCTGTCTCTGTGGTGTAAGGGTGTTTTCATGCAGAGGGTTATAAAAGCAGACGAGGCAGAGGGTGGTTCTCTAGGTGAAGATTTGAAGAAGTATGGGTGTAGGTTCACTCACGCGAATAGTGTGGCCCCGACTGGAACTCTATCTCTTAGTGTTGGGAATAACTGTTCAGCGGGAATAGAGCAATCTTTCGCACACAAATACACAAGGAATGTGATTGTACAAGGGAAGAAGTCTAAAGAGGCCGTTGAAGTTTGTAGTTATGAGCTTCTTGTGGCAAGGTCTCTAGGTAAGGAAGAAGAGGTGGTCTTTCAAGACGCTACAGATATTACTCCAGAGCAACATATAGCTATGCAAGCTGCTGCACAAACATGGATAGATTCATCAATATCGAAAACAATACAAATACCTACAGAAGCCCCTTTTGATGAGTTTAGAGATGTGTTCCTTAAAGCTTATGATGCTGGCTTGAAGGGGGTCACATGCTTTAGATTTAACCCAGAAGTATTCCAAGGAGTGTTGGTGAAAGATGAAGATTTAAAAAAGACGTTGTATGAGTTTAAGACAGAAGATGGAAATAACCATAGCATTACTGGAGACACTGTGGTAGAATATGATGGTGAAATACACACAGCAGCAAACCTTTATGATGCAATTAAAGAAGGTTATTATGGTAATCTAGGGTAGGTTGTGTTACTATGGTTAGTGGGGACACACTGAGAGGGAGTAATCCCCACTAACGTAAGGCTAATGTGCGCAGCTTGTCTGCGTCACAATTAAACTTCTTGTTAGAAATAATTTTAGAGGAAAGAAATTATGAATAAGACATACTACGGTGTTGTGCCGCGCACAAAAGTACTTTGCAACCCAGAGGCTATATTCTCTTGCCCTGATGAGGCAGCAAACTATGTTGCCAGTAAGGGGCAAACTTATGCAGAGACTGCACAAGTTTGGGTTGCAAAGTTACCACTTGCTAGTTTACTGGAGGGCGTTACTGCTCCACGTGAGTTGGTAAAACTCCCGCTATGGTGGAACATACCTTGCAGCAAACAAACTGGATAGTGTTGTCGTAAATATCAACTAAATGTTCATCACGTACAACTACAAAAGCAGTTGATTGGCAGTTTTGTGCTGGGCATTTAGGTATCACTTGTTGTGTTGACATACTTAGAACCTCCTAGGTTCTTGGTTATTATTTATAACGTCTGAATAACCAGCGGCGCTCTGCGCCGTCTGAGTTGATGCACTTGTTATAATTGGTCTATTATATGCCTAACTAAAACTGTTAAGGCAGACTAATGGGTAATAACGGATACGATAGTCGGATCCTTGCAGGAGTTATTGTTGCTGGAATAACTGCTGTGACGGGTTTGGTGTGGGGGTTTTGTATGAGATATTGGTATAGGAAGAAGCTGTTTGAGTTGTGCTCACGGATAAAAGAGGGACACAGAGAAAGTGTGAATGTACTTACTACTAATTTTGAGAAAGCCTTATATGTGCGGAGCATGTATTGTGACGGGTCTACGCCAAACGAGGGTATTAGCTTTACCTACCCCAAACCGTTTCCTATTACAGATATAGACGACTACTACAATAAAAGTAACTTGTGCTTAAATGAAAGCACAAAACAGGCTTTTGGTGCTGTAATTACTTTGATTGAGGGGATGGGGCTTAGGAAGGCTACTGCTGATTCCGCATTTAGGAATAAGAAGTGGAATGAGTTCAAGTGTGCGTACAGACAGTACATGAAGGATTGGATTTATTGTTATAGTCAGTTATCAAAACTCTCTGTAAGTAAGAATAAGTACGTGCCTCTAAATAAAGATGTTACTGACTTTAATTCAAACCTAGCTAAGAAGTTGGGGATAGAGTTGGACGAGGGTGCTGCCCTTAGGGACTATCATAAGAGAGTTGGGACTAAGTTCACAGACACTGGTGATGTGTTGAGTTGAGAGTTATAACGTAGCCATAAACCGCAGCTACGCTGTCGGATTTAATGGCCTTGTTATGTTCGTTTATATATTAATTGGTGGGGTGCTTACAGGTGAAAGATTATTACTACTTACAGCAGTTGATTTTTCTTG